>Ga0256404_1000636_pt1 | contig 90576 bp, 75 predicted proteins | sample RumenRJG_01DNA_FD_185990 | JGI IMG/M metagenome (GOLD analysis project Ga0256404, IMG submission 185990) | Bovine rumen microbial communities from Lethbridge, Alberta, Canada - RJG_01 | ecosystem: Host-associated > Mammals > Digestive system > Stomach > Rumen | place: Canada: Alberta | collected... | reverse complement strand
GCTCTCCTTTTGTTATAGGTAGTTCTCTTCAAACACCATTATAGCAAAGAAGTCTATGTGTCATTTTAATTTGGTTGTCTAGGAGCTGTTGCACTTAGATTGTAAATCCATCATGAATGTCATGGGCTTTCCGTTTTACTACCCGTTTTTGCTGGCATTGGTCATTTTCGGCGGGTCGCTGGAGTTCGTGGCCGTCTCGATGCTGCTCTCTCCCTTTGCGCCGCTGGCGACATTCCTGTTGGCCCTGCTCATCCAGGCGCGCCATCTATTTTATGGATTGTCGCTCTTTGATACGTACCGTGGCTTGGGATGGAAGCGCTTCTTCCTGATTTACGGCCTCTGTGATGAGACGTTCTCGATCATCTTTTCGGCTAAGCGCCGTTTGCCGGAAGGTGTTGACCGGGGATGGTTCATGCTCTGGATAACCTGGCTCGATGAAGCCTACTGGGTGTTCAGCGCGCTCTTAGGCGGTCTTGTCGGCGGGGCGCTGCCGTTTGATACGGCGGGGCTCGGTTTTGTCATGACGGCAATGTTCGTCGTTATCTTCATCGAACAATGGCTGAATGAATGTCACCATGCGACGGCAGTCCTCGGGCTCGTCGCGGCCGGCAGCTGTCTCGCTGTCTTTGGCGCGCAATCGTTCATGATACCGGCGATGCTCGTGATCCTCTCGGCCCTGTTGCTGGGCAGGCGTCCTTTGGAGCGGTATTATCTCCTGGAATCCGATCAGGCAGGGGGGAGGGAGACGAGATGATGGAAATGACGCTTTACCAGCAGGTCATCACGGTGCTGCTCTGTACGGCGGCCACCATGCTGACACGCTTCCTGCCGTTCCTGCTCTTCTCCAGCAAGAAGCCGACGCCGCTGATGGTGCGCTATCTAGGCAATGCATTGCCGGCGGCAATCTTCGGACTGCTCGTCGTCTATTGCCTGAAGGATGTCGATTGGGGACTCGCGCCGCATGGCCTGCCAGAAGTGATCGGCATCGGCGTGACGGCGGGTCTCCACATCTGGCTGCGCCGGATACTCCTCTCGATGTTCGCGGGGACAGCCATTTACATGCTGCTCGTCCAGATTGTGTTCCGCTGATGCAGGCATTCCGGACGGCAGGACAATATCCTCATGGTGAAATGAGACATCCCGTCATCTGGCGGGATGTCTTTTTTGTTACCGGCGTTGTAATGTTGTAACATCTTTTTTGCCGGAAGAAAAGGCTTTGGGAAAGTTTTGGCGAACGTATAAAAATGTAACGTAGAATTACCGTATATGCTTTTTATCGATAGAAAGGAGCGTTTTTTCATGAAGATTGCAGTGGTCAATTCCTTTATGAACGATGCACATCGCGAGAAGATAACGGCTGCGGCGGCGCAGCACCATATGGAGGTCGCGTACTACAAGACGAACGATGAGGCGCTGCCGCATCTTTCCGATGTCGACATCATCTACGCGGCGGCGACTGGCGGCGGCTCGAAGCTCGCAGAGGCGGCGCCGCATCTCAAGTGGTTCTGCAGTGTGTCGGCCGGTGTCGCCCCGGTACTCAAGCCGGGCGTGCTGCCGGACGGCTGCCTGCTGTCGAATTCATCGGGTGCGTACGGTGTGACGATCGCGGAGCACCTCGTCATGGTGACGCTGATGCTCTTGCGCCGCTATCCGGAGTATGCGGAAATCATCCGCCGCCACGAGTGGAAGAACAACCTGCCGCTGCGCTCCATCAAGGACAGCCGCGTGACGATCGTCGGCACGGGCGATATCGGCACGCGCTACGCAGAGCGCATCCAGTCGTTCCAGCCGGCCGCCATCGTCGGCGTCAGCCGCACGGGCCGCAAGCGCAGCCCGGTCTACGATGAGGCCGTCAAGCAGGAAGAGCTCGAGGCGTATCTGCCGAAGACGGATATCCTCGTGCTCTGCCTGCCGGGCACGAAGGAGACGACAAACATGATCTCGCGCGAGCGCCTGGCCATGCTGCCGGATGACGCTTTCGTCATCAATGTCGGCCGCGGCAACTCAATCGATCAGGCGGCGCTCGTCGAGGCGCTCAACACGGGTCACCTCGCCGGTGCAGCGCTCGATGTCATGGCCAAGGAGCCGATTCCGGAGGGAGACCCGCTCTGGACGGCGAAGAACGTCATCCTGACGCCGCACTGCTCGGGCAAGATGACGCTGGCGTACACGCGCGACAAGTCGGTCGCGATGTTCTGCGAGGACCTCGAGCACTTCGTCAAGCAGGAGCCGCTCGAGCACGCGGTCAAGCGCGAACTCGGCTATTGATAGAGCGCACTTCCTTCTATTGTATATCGCATCTGGCGGAAGAGCTGCTGTGCAGTGGCACAGCGGCTCTTTTTTCTGCTTTTTGCGGGATACGTTTTGCATCCCCATCATTAAGATGATATAATTGATACCGTATATCCGAATGCCCAGAACACTTCTAGTAAAAAAGCGCGGCCACAGGGCCGCGACATCAAAGGGGTTGGCTTCATTGACGCAAACACAGTTTGATAAACGCAATATCACGATGATGATGGACTTCTACGAACTGACCATGGCCAATGGTTACTTCGAGGACCACGACAAGGACGTCCAGGTGGCGTTCGATGTCTTCTACCGCCAGAATCCGGATGAGGGTGGCTTTGCCATTTTCGCTGGGCTCGAGCAGGTCATCGAGTATGTGGAGAACATGACGTTCACGGACGAGGATGTCGAGTATTTCCGCCAGCAGCACATGTTCTCGGAGAAATTTCTTGCATACCTCAAGGACTTCCGCTTCAAGGGCGATATCTATGCGCTGCCGGAGGGCACGGTCATGTATCCGAATGAGCCGATCCTGACGGTCGTCGCACCGCTCATTGACGCGCAGCTCGTGGAGACGGCCATCCTCGCACAGATCAACCACCAGTCGCTCATTGCGACGAAGGCGCGCCGCATCTGCAAGGCGGCGGCGGGCCGCGCCGTCTCGGACTTCGGTGCGCGCCGCGCCCACAATATGGATGCGGCGACGTATGGCGCGCGCGCTGCCTACATCGGCGGCGTCGTCGGCACGGCGACGTGCTCGGCCGGCAAGATGTTCGGCATCCCGATCTCGGGCACGATGGCGCACAGCTGGGTCATGTTCTATGGCGACGAGTACGAGGCCTTCAAAAAGTACGCGGTGACGTATCCGGATGCGACGATCCTGCTCGTCGATACGTACGATGTCATCCACTCGGGCATCCCGAATGCCATCCGCATCGCGCATGAGGTGCTTGAGCCGATGGGCAAGCGCCTCATGGGCATCCGCATCGACTCGGGCGACCTCGCGTACCTCTCGAAGCGCGTGCGCAAGATGCTCGACGAGGCGGGCCTGCCGGACTGCAAGATTGTCGTCTCGAACAGCCTCGATGAGTTCACCGTCTCGTCGCTCTTGACACAGCAGGGCGCCTGCATCGATGCGTTCGGCATCGGCGAGCGCCTGATCACGGCAAAGTCGGAGCCGGTCTTCGGCGCCGTCTACAAGCTCGCAGCAGTCGGGGAGAACGACCACTTCGCGCCGCGCATCAAGGTCTCGGAGAACGTCGAGAAGATCACGAACCCGGGCCTCAAGGACCTCTACCGTGTCTACGACGAGAACGGCCACGCTGTCGCGGACCTCATCGCCAAGTGCGGCGAGCAGATTGACGGCACGCAGCCGCTGCGCTACATCGACCCGCAGAAGCCGTGGAAGAACCGCTCGTTTGAACACTGCACGTTCAAGAATCTCCGCAAGTGCTACGTCCGCCAGGGCAAGCGCACGGAGGAGCTGCCGAAGCTCGACGCGATCCGCGACTACGTCAAGGCTCAGCTCGACCACGAGATCTGGGAGGAGGAGCAGCGCTTCGAGAATCCGCACCGCCATTACCTCGATATGACGCCGGACTACTACGAGCTCAAGATGGACCTCTTGACGAAGACGCGCCGCGCACACGGCTGACGGCGGGAGGACTTGTGATGATCAAAGGAACGACAAAGAATCTCGGTGTCATGGGCTGGCCGATTGCCCACTCGCTCTCGCCGGTGCTACAGAATGCGGCCATCGAAAAGGCGGGGCTCGACTACGTCTACATCTCGCTGCCTGTGCCGCCCGATAAGCTCAAGGAGGCGGTGGCGGGACTCAGGGCCATGCAGTTTGCCGGCTGGAACGTCACGATCCCGCACAAGCAGGCCATCATGGCGGAGCTCGACGCTGTCGATGAGGACGCCCGCATCATCGGGGCGGTCAACACGGTTGTCAATCGGGATGGCCACCTGACTGGCTACAATACAGACTGCATCGGCTTCATGCAGCCGCTCGCACAGCACAATTTCTCGCCGAAAGGCAGGGAAGTGACGCTGCTCGGCGCCGGCGGCGCAGCGAGAGCCGTCATCTGGGGCCTCCTGCGCGCCAAGGCAGGGCGCATCACGCTCGGCGTGCGCAACCCCGCCAAGGCGGCGCGCCTCGCTGAAGAGTTCTCTGCGTACGGAGAGATCCAGGTCCTTCACTGGGAGGACGGTGCCTTCGCGGACCACCTCGCGATGACAGACCTGCTCGTCAACACGACGCCGCTCGGCATGTACCCGCACGTCGAGAGCATGCCGCCCGTGAACTGGGCGAAGCTCAAGAAGGCGGCACTCGTCTACGACATCATCTACACACCGGCGCGCACGCGCTTTCTCTCTGAGGCGCAGGAGCATGGCCACACCATCATCAACGGCGAGGGCATGCTGGCCGGCCAGGGCGCGGCTGCCTTTGCACTCTGGACGGGCGTGACGCCGGACCTCGCGCTGATGAAACACGCTCTGCGCGAGGAGCTTGCCGCACGCCAGGGCCAGTAAATCAAAAATACGAAAGTTGAGGTTTTTATTTGACTGCAATCACATATGAGCTCGTCAAGAAGGACGAGCGCACGGGAGCGCGCGCGGGCATCATTCATACGCCGCACGGCAGTTTCCCGACACCAATCTTCATGCCGGTCGGCACGCAGGCGTCGGTCAAGGGCGTCTCGCCGGACGAACTGCGCGATCTCGGCGCGGGCATCATCCTGTCGAACACGTACCACCTCTTCCTGCGCCCGGGCATGGACCTCATCCGTGAGGCCGGCGGCCTGCACAAGTTCATGCACTGGGACGGCGCAATCCTGACGGACAGCGGCGGGTTCCAGGTCTTCAGCCTCGGCGACCTGCGCAAGATCACGGAGGAGGGCGTGACGTTCCGCTCACACATCGACGGCTCGAAGAAGTTCCTCTCGCCGGAAGTCTCGATGGAAGTCCAGATGGCACTCGGCTCAGACATCGTCATGGCCTTTGACGAGTGCGTGCCGTATCCGGCCGACTACAACTACGCAAAGCAGTCGACGGAGCGCACGATCCGCTGGCTCCAGCGCTGCAAGGAGGCGATGACGGCCCCGAACCAGGGCCTCTTCGGCATCGTGCAGGGCGGTATGTACAAAGACCTGCGCGAGTGGAGCGCCCGCGAGACGACGGCGATGGACCTGCCGGGCTACGCGGTAGGCGGCCTCTCGGTCGGCGAGCCGAAGGAGCTCATGTACGAGATGCTCGAGTACTCGACGTCTCTTCTGCCGCAGGACAAGCCGCGCTACCTCATGGGCGTCGGCACGCCGGACTGCCTCGTCGAGGGCGTGCAGCGCGGCATCGACATGTTCGACTGCGTCTACCCGACGCGCGTCGCACGCAACGGCATGGCCATGACGTGGACAGGCCGTCTCGTCATGAAGAACGCCCAGTTCACGCACGACCACACGGTCCTCGAAGAGGGCTGCGGCTGCTACGCCTGCCGCAACGGCTACACGCGCGCCTACATCCGCCATCTCGTTCGCGCGAACGAGATCTTCGGCCTGCGCCTCTTGTCGCTGCACAATCTCTACTTCCTGCAGGAATTCATGCGCCGCATGCGCCAGGCCATCCTCGATGACCGCTTCACGGAGTTCCGCAGTGATTTCTTCAACCATTATCAGATGCACGGCAAGCAGTGAGCCTGCCGCCATGACCGATATATGTCCACACATCATTTTTATCTGAAAAGGAGTTGTTCATTATGAGTCCAGAAGCACTTGGAACGTGGGGCCCGATCGTCGTCATGATCGCGATCTTCTACTTCCTGCTCTACCGTCCGCAGAAAAAGCAGCAGAACCGCCGCCGCGCCATGCTCGACAACCTCAAGAAGGGTGACCAGGTGATCACGATCGGCGGCATCTACGGCACGATCGTGGAGCTCGGCGACACGTCGCTGAAGCTCAAGATTGCCGACGGCGTCATCATCGAGGTCGTGCGCTCGAGCGTCAATGCCAACGTCACGCAGCAGGAGGCCGCCTGATGACGCCGCGCGAGCTGCACGAAGTGAAGCTCGCCGAGAAGAAGGCACTGCGCCAGAAGATGCTCGCCTTCCGCAAAGGGCTGACGAAAGAGCAGCACGAAGCGAAGAGCCGGGCCATCCTAGCGCGCCTCTACGAGGAGCCGCGCTTCCAGCAGGCAAGGACCATCTTCGCCTACGCCTCGATGCCCGACGAAGTCCAGCTCTACGATCTGCTCGCCCATGCCCTCAGGGAGGGCAAGCGCGTCGGCCTGCCGCTCATCACGGGCAAGGGGCTCATGGAAGCCGTCAACCTGCCGTCGCTTGCGGCGCTCGTGCCGGGCAAGTTCGGCATCCTGACGGTCCGCAAAGAGGAGCAGAGCATCATCCCGGCAGACGAGGTCGACTTTGTCGTCGTGCCCGGTGCGGCATTCTCGCCAAAGGGAGAGAGGCTTGGCCTCGGCGGCGGCTACTACGACCGCTACCTCATGGAGAAGGCGCCGCAGGCCTACCGCGCCGCACTGACCTTCGACGGCCAGGTCGTCGCGAGCGTCCCGATGGAAGCGCATGATGCGAAAGTCAATCTGATCCTGACGGAAACGCGTCGGATTGAACCAAATACATAGACCACGTAGAAAGGGTTGTGAAACGTTGAGAAAGAATAGTCTCATCAAACTCATTGTCTGCATCGTGGCAATCGTCGGCTTATTCCTTGCATTCGTCCAGCCTCTGGCCAATTCCATCCGCCAGGGCCTCGACCTGCAGGGCGGCACGCATGTCGTGCTCGAAGCTGAGGACACCGATGTAGCAAAAGTCAACGATGATGCGATGAACCGCGTCGTCACCATCATGGAGAAGCGCGTCAACGCGCTGGGCCTCACGGAGCCGATCATCCAGCGTGAGGGCGAACGCCGCGTCATCATCGAGCTGCCGGGCGTCAAGGACCCGGATGCGGCCATCAAGACCATCGGCAAGACGGCCATGCTCGAGTTCAAGGACGAGGACGGCAATACGGTGCTGACCGGTACTGACCTCAAGGACGCGCAGGCCGCGACGAACCAGCAGAACGGCCAGAACGTCGTCAACCTTGAGTTCACCGACGAGGGCGCGAAGAAATTCGCCGACCTCACGACGAAGAACGTCGGCCGCACGATCGCCATCCTGCTCGACGGCGAGGTGCTGACGGCGCCGAATGTCCGCGAGCCGATCCTCGGCGGCAAGGCTGAGATCTCAGGCCAGAAGACGCTTGAGGAGGCACAGAACCTCGCCGTCGTCCTCCGCAGCGGCGCGCTGCCGGTCAAGGTCAACATCATCGAGACGCGCACGGTCGGCCCGACGCTCGGCCAGGATTCCAAGGACAAGTCGGAATTTGCCTTTGCCATCGGCCTCGGCGCTGTCCTCCTGTTCATGATCCTCTTCTACCGCATGTCGGGCTTCATCGCCGACATCGCGCTGATGGCCTACACGCTCATGCTGCTCGGCCTTCTCTACCTGCTCGATGCGACGCTGACGCTGCCGGGCGTTGCCGGTATCATCCTGTCCATCGGTATGGCCGTCGACGCGAACGTCCTGATCTTCGAGCACTTCAAGGAGGAGTACCAGATCCAGGGCAAGACGCTGCGCCTCTCGATGGAGGCGGGCTTCAAGCGCGCCTTCACGACGATCTTCGACTCGAACATCACGACGATCATCGCAGCGGCCGTCCTGTTCTTCCTCGGCACGGGCACGATCCGCGGCTTCGCCATCACGCTGGGCCTCGGCACGGTGCTCTCGATGTTCACGGCCATCACGCTGACGCACTACATGCTCAAACTCATGGTCGATTCGAAGCTCTTCGAGAAGCCGGGTGCCTACGGTGTCACGGGCTTCATGCTCTGGAAAAAAGAGGATTTGCAAAAGGAGGATTTGAAGAAGAATGCTTAAATTCGATATAGCAGGTCATCGGAAAATCTGGTTCCTCATTTCCGCTTTGATCATCATCCCGGGCCTCATCTGCATGGCTGTACGCGGCTTCAACTTCGGCATCGACTTCACCGGCGGTACCATCATCGACCTCAAGTTCAATCAGCCGGTCAGCATCGCAGAGGTCCGCACGAGCCTCGCGAAGTACGACCTCGACGATGCGACCATCCAGCTCTCGGGCACCCAGTCGGACGTCAAGGAGTCGGAGAACGTCATGATCCGCACGCGCGATCTCGAGGAGGACCAACGCAAGGAAGTCATGGCGACCATCAAGAGCGATGTCGGCGACTACAAGGTCCTGCGTGAGGAGAAAGTCGGCGCGACAATCGGCGGCGAGCTCATCACGAATGCCATCCTGGCACTCGTCGTCTCGTGGGCACTGATCATCCTCTACGTCGCTTACCGCTTCGAGCTGCGCTTCGGCATCGCCGCCATCCTCGCGCTCATCCACGATATCCTCATCGTGCTCGCGGTCTTCTCGCTGACACAGCGCCAGATCGACTCCTCGTTCATCGCGGCGCTCCTGACGATTGTCGGTTACTCGATCAACGATACCATCGTCATCTTCGACCGCATCCGCGAGAACCTCAAGCTGCACTTCCGCCGCGGCGGCGACATCAACCAGCTCGTCGACCGCAGTATCTACCAGACGCTGACGCGCTCGCTCTACACGGTCTTCACCGTCCTCTTCACGACGGCCGCCCTCTATTTCTTCGGCGGCGATACGACGAAGGACTTCGCGTTCGCCCTGCTCGTCGGCTTCACCGTCGGCTGCTACTCGTCCATCTTCATCGCCAGCCCACTCTGGGTTGTCTTCCGCAACTGGGGCGAGAAGAAAAAGCACCAGCCGAAACCAGAAGCTGCTGCATAACTCTATACAAGCTCTTGCAAGAGACTGCTGTCACGGCAGTCTCTTTTCTTTGTAATTCGCACGGTTGATTCGCTTTACATCGAGGAAAGGGGAGGGGGCTGTATTTCAGCTTCGTCGCGGCAGGGACGTGCAGCCTCAAGACAGATTGTCGTAGCAGGGAGGGAACCCTTCCGGTTTCGTCACTCTGTTAAATGGGGCGCATGGCACTTCATACCCCTGAAGTCCATTCGCCGCCTGCCACGGCGTTCCTACATCCGTGTCCCAGCAAGTGCGTGGTGCGCCCCATCCCTGCGGGCAATCACGCCGTTCCTGCAAGCGGAAGGGTTCCCTCCCCGCTCAGATACGCCGCGGAATCTCGCCGCACGAAAGCTCGGTGCGCATCCGCAGGTATGAGCTCTGGCCGGGGGATGTATTTCACCTGCAGGAGCGCAGTGACCACCCGAAGGGCTGGCCCCCCAGACGTTCTTTTTAGGTACGACGATGTCAGAACGCCGCGTCAGGCGGCGAAGCAACTTGAGAGGGCGTTGCAGCATGGGGGGCATTTAACGGAGCGACGAAGCTGAAATACATCCCCCCGGCCCTTTGCCAATAGTTTCTCGATTAAAGAATGTTGGTACGGTGTATCTTATAAATTTTAGTTGTCATGTTTTTGCTTTTCCTGTATGATAGAGAGAAACATTGTAAACTATGATATAATAGAGGCAACGTAAATCACGTAAGTAACACGTAAGTAAATAGATACGGGAAATAAAGAGGGATAGAAGTTGTATAAGAAGTGGAAATTGTATGAGCCGGTGCCGGAGCTAGCGGCATTTGCGCGCAAGATCGGCCGGGACACGACGGTGGCGGCTCTTTTGTGGCACCGCGGCATCCGCACGCGCGAAGAGGCACAGCTCTTCCTGCATCCGGAGCAGTTGCCTTTTTGCGATCCCTTCCAGATGCGCGACATGGACAAGGCTGTCGCGCGCATCATGCGCGCTCTGGAGCAGGGCGAGCACATCACGGTCTACGGCGACTACGACGTAGACGGCATGACGGCGACATCGCTTTTGACGCGGACGCTGCGCAAATTTGGGGCGAAGGTCGACTTCTACATCCCCGACCGCATGACGGAAGGCTACGGCCTCAACCGCAAGGCGCTCGAGGAGATTGCCGGACAGTCGGACCTGCTCGTCACGGTCGACTGCGGCATCGCGTCGGTCGAAGATGTCGCAGCGGTACAGGGGACTGGCCGCCTCGACATCATCATCACGGACCATCATCTGCCAGGCAGTGCGCTGCCGCCCGCCTGTGCGGTGCTCAACCCGCACCGCGCGGACTGCCCGTATCCCGACAAGGATCTCGCCGGTGTCGGAGTCGCCTTCAAGCTCTGCCAGGCTCTCGACGCGAAGCGCCGGGGCGCAGAGTGGGACGGTCAGTCTGTCTTTCTCGATGACCTCGAGCTCGTAGCACTCGGCACGGTGGCAGACATCGTGCCGCTGCGCGGGGAGAACCGCCGCATCGTCAAGCAGGGCATGGCCCGCATGGAGGCGACTTCGCTGCCGGGCATCGCAGCGCTCATCGAGGTCGCGGGCCTCAAGGACAAGAAGATCACGGCAGGCCATCTGGGCTTCCTGCTCGCGCCGCGACTCAACGCGGCCGGGCGCATCGAGTCGGCGAGGACGGGCGTCGCACTGCTGACGGCAGAGGACCGGCAGACCGCCGACAAGCTCGCGCTCGAGCTCGACATGCTCAACACGGAGCGCCGCGAGATCGAGCACAAGATCTGCGAGACGGCAGAAGAGGAGCTTTCCGGGCTCGACATGGCGGCGGAGAAGGCCATCGTCGTCGCGGGCAGGGGCTGGAATCCCGGCGTCATCGGCATCGCGGCCTCGCGGCTCGTCGACAAGTTCTACAAGCCGACCATCGTGCTCTCCATCCAGGAGGACGGTGTCTGCCGCGGCTCCTGCCGCAGCATCGAGGGGCTCAACATGTACGAGGCGCTCTCTGCCTGTAAGGAGCACTTGCTGCAGTTCGGCGGCCACGCGATGGCGGCTGGCCTCTCGCTGCGCGAAGAGGAGCTGCCTGCCTTCCGCGAGGCATTTGCCGCCTATGCGGGCGCACATCTCTCAGAAGAGGACTACGAGCCGAAAGTCTCGGTCGAGTTCGAGATGATGCCGGAGGAGCTGACACTCGACCTCGTCGAGGAGCTCTCGCTGCTCGAGCCGTACGGCATGGGCAACCCTAAGCCGTACTTCGGCTGCCGCAATGTGCGCGGCCGCGAGGCCATGGCCATCGGCCGCGATCAGAATCATCTGCGCTTCAAGCTCGGCACGGACGAAGCGCCCGTCACGAGCCTGATGTGGAATCGCGCCGATCTCGCGCCTTCTGTGAACCGCGAATCGCTCGACATCGTCTACGCACCGGCCATCAACGAGTGGAACGGCCGCCGCAGCCTGCAGTGCATGGTCGAGGACATGAGCCCGGCAGAGAGCGAGCGCGTCTTCCCCGACAAGGAGCTCCTGCGTGATGTCTACCGCTTCCTCTACGGGCTGCAGAAGATGCAGGGCAGCATCCCCTTTGAGACGGCAGCGCTTGCCGCGCGCTTCTGCCAGTCGTTCCATCATATTTCTCTCTATACGATGGGCGCGGCCTTGCGCATTTTCCAAGAATTGGGTATCCTAAGAGAGAATCTTGATGAAAATCACTATTATTTGCCACCCGTTCAGGGCAAGCAGGGAAAAATGGAACTGGAGGCGTCGCCGACGTATCGGCGCCGCAAGGTCATCTGACAGGGAAAGCAGGGACCTCGCATCGCGCGGCGAGTCTGCGCGATGACGCAAAGGAGTGGGACGTATGAATGACAAAGAGAAAGAACCGGTGACTATCGAGATGATTCTCGACGCCGTGAAATCGTATTCGCCGAAGGCCGACCTCGACCTCATCCGGCGCGCCTATGAACTCGCGAGGAAGGCCCATGAAGGGCAGACGCGCGTGTCGGGGGAGGCCTACATCATCCACCCGCTGCACGTCGCCCAGATCCTCACGCAGCTGCACCTCGACGATGCGACCATCAGCGCGGCGCTCCTGCACGATGTCGTCGAGGACACGATCTACACGAACGAGCAGATGAAGGAGATGTTCGGCGACGAGGTCGCGATGCTCATCGACGGCGTGACGAAACTCGGCCGCCTGCAGTACAAGTCGAAGGAGGAGGCACAGCTCGAGAGCTACCGCAAGATGTTCCTCGCGATGGCAAAGGACATCCGCGTCATCATGATCAAGCTGGCCGACCGCCTGCACAACATGCGCACGCTCAAGTACATGCGCGAGGACAAGCAGAAGCGCATCGCGCGCGAGACGATCGAGATCTACGCGCCGCTCGCGAACCGCCTCGGCATCTCGAGCATCAAGTGGGAGCTCGAGGACCTCTGCTTGCGCTATCTCGAGCCGGAGATCTACTACGATCTCGTCGAGAATGTCAAGCAGAAGCGCAAGGAGCGCCAGAGCTTCATCGATACGTCCATCGAGCAGATCAAGGAGAAGCTCGCGGAGGCGAATATCAAGGCAGATATCAGCGGCCGCGCGAAGCACTTCTACAGCATCTACAAGAAGATGAAGCGCGACAACAAGGACCTCAGCGAGATCTACGACCTCTCGGCCGTCCGCGTGCTCGTCGACTCGGTCAAGGACTGCTACGGCGTGCTTGGCGTCATCCACGCGATGTGGAAGCCGATCCCGGGCCGCTTCAAGGACTACATCGCCATGCCGAAGTCGAACGGCTACCAGTCGCTGCACACGACGGTCATGACGCGCGGCTACCCGCTCGAGATCCAGATCCGCACGTTTGCGATGCACCAGGTATCGGAGTTCGGCGTTGCGGCACACTGGAAGTACAAGGAGGCGGGCAAGGGCGCGAAGGCGACGGGCGCCGTCGACCAGAAGATGAGCTGGCTGCGCCAGATGGTCAACCTGCAGCAGGAGCTCAGCGACCCGAAGGAGTACTTCGAGGCTTTGAAGGTCGATGTCTTCTCGGACGAAGTCTTCGTCTTCACGCCGAAGGGCGATGTCGTCGACCTACCGAAGGGCTCCATCCCGATTGACTTCGCCTACCGCATCCACACGGAAGTCGGCCATCACTGCGTCGGCGCGAAGGTTAACGGCAAGCTCGTGCCGCTCGAGTACAAGCTCAAGAACGGCGACATCGTCTCCGTCATCACCAACAAGGCCAACAACGGCCCGAGCCGCGACTGGCTCAACATCGTCGCCTCGTCGGAAACGCGCAGCAAGATCCGCTCGTGGTTCAAGAAGGAGAAGCGCGAGGAGAACATCGAGCAGGGCCTCGAGCTCATCAAGGATGAAGCCAAGCGCCTCGGCTACGCGCCAAAAACGCTCTTGAAGGAAGGGCGCCTGCAGCAGGTGGCCGAAAAGCTCAACAACCTCAGTGAGGACGACTTGCTCGCGGCGCTCGGCTACGGCGGCATCACGCTGCGCAGTGTCATGACGAAGCTCATCGAACTCTACAAGAAGGACCTCAAGGAAGCCACACCGCCCGATGTCTCGAAGATGCTCTCCGAGCTCAAGACGCCGCAGCACAGCAGCAAGCGCAACCGCTCGAGCCACGGCGTGCTCGTCGAGGGCGAGAGCGGCCTGCTCGTCCGCCTCGCGCGCTGCTGCAACCCGATCCCCGGCGACCCGATCACGGGCTTTGTCACGAAAGGCCGCGGCGTCTCGGTGCACCGTTCGGACTGCCCGAATGTCCTGCGCGACAACGACCTCTCACGCATGATCGAGGTCAGCTGGGATATCGGCCTCGACAAGGACTACACCGTCGAGATCGAGATCGTCTGCAACGACAAGAGCGGCGTGCTCGCAGAGCTTTTAGCCGTGCCGTCTGAGATGAAGATCAACATCCACAGCGTCAACGCCAACCCGAACCGCAGCAACAAGACGTCGACCGTCGTCATGGGCCTCGATGTCAAGAATGCGACACAGGTCGCGCAGATCATGACGAAGATGCGCCGCCTCAAGAATGTCTACAGCGTCTCCCGCGCGCTCAGCAGCCATCCAGGGCAGTGAGAGCGCGGGGGCACAGCAAAGGTCTGTCCCAGATTCCTGGATTGTATTTTTCTTACATTCTTGTTATAATATATACATTTGAACGTACGATATCCTGTGCAGGGATTGAGGGCTGACAGGAATCAATAGACGCTAGAAAAGGGGACTACATTATGTCACAGACTTTCACGATGGACGATCTCAGGCGGATGCTGCAGGAGCGCCAGCACAAGATGACGCCGCAACGCCAGGTCGTGCTCCAGATCTTCCTCGACCATCCGGGCGAGCATCTCTCAGCCGAGGATGTGCACGGCATCCTGCGCGACAACAAATCCGAGATCGGTCTGGCCACGGTCTACCGCAGCCTCGAACTGCTCTCGGAGCTCGGCATCCTGCAGAAAATGGAGTTCGGCGACGGCTGCAGCCGCTACGAAGTCAACAAGACGGACCCGTCAAAGCACCATCACCATCACTTGATCTGCACGAACTGCGGCAAGGTCATCGAGTTCCAGGACGACTTCCTGGAGCCGCTCGAAGAGGACATCAAGAAGAAGCTCGGCTTCACGGTCAGCGACCACCAGGTCAAGTTCTTCGGCCTCTGCAAGGAATGCCAGGAGGCCCAGCAGTGACGCAGGAGAGACGATTGCGCGTCCGGACCTTCACGCTGAGCGACCGCAAGGAGATCATCTCGAAGATCGTGCGCGAGGTGCTCGTGCTCTTCAAGGTGGAGATCGTGGGGCGCAGCGGCGAGGCCGACTATCTGCAGCTCTCCGTCGTCAACCACCGATTGCCCGATACGGCAGACGGGCGCGTCGTCATGGAGTCGAGTCTCATGCTCTTTGACTGCAGCGGCAGGGAGACGTCCTTCACGCGCCGCAGCACGGGTGCGCTCGACGAGCGCGAGGGCGCAGCCGTCAACCGCCTGATCAAGCTGAACCTCTATCATATCTTCCGCGAAGAACTCGACATGCCCCAGGCACCCTGGGGCATTCTGCATGGCGTGCGTCCGACGAAGATCGTGCACCGCTGGATCCGCGGCGGCATGGGAGAGGAAGCAATCATTGAGCGGTTGCAGCAAGACTACGCCTGCAGCGAGGGAAAGGCCCGCGTCATCGTGCCGATGGCCTTCCGCCAGCTGCCGTTCCTCGCGCAGTCCGACAAGAAGACGGTCAGCGTCTACATCGGCATCCCGTTCTGCCTGACGCGCTGCCTCTACTGTTCCTTCCCGTCGAACATCCTGCCCGGCAAGAAGCGCGTGCAGGAGTTCCTCGCCGTGCTCCAGAAGGACCTGCTCGCGGCCAAAGACGCCATCGAGCACTACGGCTTTTGCGTGCAGAACATCTACGTCGGCGGCGGCACGCCGACGAGTCTTCCCGATGAAGCCTTTGCTGAAATGCTCAATATGGTATATAATGCTTTCTATGGGCCTTCTATCGTGGAATTCACGGTGGAGGCGGGCCGCCCCGACAGCATCACGCCCGCGAAGATTGAGACGATGAAGTGCCTCGCTGTCTCGCGCGTCAGCGTCAACCCGCAGACGATGCAGGAGAGGACGCTCCGCCGCATCGGCCGCCAGCACACGCCAGAGGACGTCGTCACGATGTTCCACGCGCTGCGCGAGGCGGGCATCCCGCACATCAACATGGACCTGATCCTCGGGCTTCCCGGCGAGACGGCCGAAGATGTGCGCGACACGATGGAGAAAGTCACCGCGCTGGGGCCGGATGACATCACGCTGCACGCGCTCGCCCTGAAGCGCGGCTCACGCCTGAAGCTCCTGATGGAGGAGCAGCATGTTGAGCTGCCATCTGACGAAGAGACGCGCCGCATGTCAGAAGTCGCGATGGCCTACGTCAAGAAGATCGGCATGCGCCCGTACTACCTCTACCGACAAGGCTACATGAGCGGCGACCTCGAGAACGTCGGCTGCTGCCGCGCCGGTGCGGAGGGCATGTACAACATCCAGATCATGGAGGAGCATCAGACCATCATCGGCATCGGCGGCGCGGCGACGACGAAAGTCGTCGACTTCCGCAGGAAGCGCATGAAGTCCTCGTTCAACGCGAAGGACCTCGTGACGTACCTGCGCGACATCGACATCTACATCGAGAAGCGCCGCCAGTTGCTCGACGAGGCGTACGGGCCGCAGTCATGAGATAAGCAACCAACAACCATATCAATACATACAGGGGGAACGATTCATGCTCACCAATGCCCCTAGGGGAACAAAAGACATTCTGCCCGACACTGTCGGCGAATGGAATTACGTCGAAGGGAAGATCCGCGAGATCTGCGGCCGCTATGGATTCGAAGAAATCCGCACGCCGCTCTTCGAGCACACGGAACTCTTCCACCGCGGCATCGGCGAAGGCACGGATGTCGTCGACAAGGAGATGTACACGTTCGAGGACCGCGGCGGACGCAGCATCACGCTGCGCCCGGAGAACACAGCATCCGTCGTGCGCGCGTACCTGCAGAACAAGCTCTACGGCGACGCTTCGCTCGTCAAGCTCTTCTACATCGGCTCGATGTTCCGCTACGACCGCCCGCAGGCCGGCCGCATGCGCGAATTCCATCAGTTCGGTGTCGAGTCGCTCGGCGAGGAGAACCCGATGGCCGATGCTGAGATCATCATGCTGGCCGTCGACTTCCTGCAGTCGCTCGGACTCAAGGACCTGAAGCTCAGCCTCAACTCCGTCGGCTGCCCGAAGTGCCGGCCGGTCTACCGCAAGGTCCTGCAGGACTACTTCCGCGATAAGCTCGATGACCTCTGCGAAGACTGCCAGGACCGCTTCGAGCGCAGCCCGCTGCGCATCCTCGACTGCAAGGTCGATGCGGACAAGCCGTACATGAAGGATGCGCCGAAGATCACGGACTGCCTCTGCGACGAGTGCCGCGATCACTTCGAGAAGGTCCAGAGCTATCTGAAGGGTGCCGGCATCGCGTTCGAGCTCGACCCGCGTCTCGTGCGCGGCCTCGACTACTACACGAAGACGGCCTTCGAGATCAAGTATGCGCCGCTCGGCGCCCAGAGCGCTGTCGCTGGCGGCGGACGCTACGACGGCCTCATCGAGGAGATCGGCGGCAAGCCGACGCCGGCTGTCGGCTTTGCGACGGGCCTCGAGCGCGTGCTCTTAGCCCTCGAGAAACAGGGCCTCATCCCGGAGCAGGAGAAGAAGGCAGATGCCTTTGTCGTCGCGCTCGGTGAGGCGGCCAAGGCCCCGGCCTTCACGCTCCTGACGAAGCTGCGCCGCGCCGGCCTCAAGGCTTCGATGGATTATGCGGGCCGCAGTATGAAGGCCCAGATGAAACAGGCAAACAAGGCACATGCCCGCTTTGCGCTGATCATCGGTGAAGATGAAGTCAAAGAATCCTGTGTCATGCTCAAGGATATGGAAAAGAGTGAGCAGCAGAAGGTTTCTTTTGATGCTATTATAGAAAAGCTATGTGCTGAGGTGAAAGGTTAATGGAAACATTACAAGGTATGAAGCGCACCCATCATTGCGGTGCCCTTCGCAAGACGGACGTCGGCCAGGAAGTCGTGCTCTGCGGCTGGGTCTCCCGCCGTCGTGACCACGGCGGACTGATCTTCGTCGACATGCGCGACCGTTCCGGTTTCGTGCAGATCGTGTTCGATGAAGCTGCCATGAACGAAGGAACGTTCCACAAGGCAGAGTCCCTGCGCAACGAGTTCTGCATTGCCGTGCGCGGCAAGATCCGCGCGCGCAGCGAGGAGACGATCAACCCGAACATCGATACAGGTGAAATCGAGGTCGTCTGCGCAGAGCTGCGCATCCTCAATACGTCGAAGACGCCGCCGTTCTACATCCAGGACGGCGTTGATGTGGACGAGATGGTCCGCCTCAAGTACCGTTATCTCGACCTGCGCCGTCCGGAGATGCAGAAGAACATCATCCTGCGTCACCGCGTGACGAAGATCATGCGCGACTTCTTCGACCGCAACGGCTTCCTCGAGATTGAGACGCCGATGCTCTGCAAGAGCACGCCTGAGGGCGCCCGCGACTTCCTCGTCCCGAGCCGCGTCAATCCGGGTGAGTTCTACGCATTGCCGCAGTCCCCGCAGATCTTCAAGCAGATCCTGCAGGTCGCCGGCTTCGAGAAGTACTTCCAGATCGTCCGCTGCTTCCGCGATGAAGACCTGCGCGCTGACCGCCAGCCGGAATTCACACAGCTCGATATCGAGATGAGCTTCATGAGCCAGGACGACATCCTGACGCTGATGGAAGGCATGATCAAGGAACTCTTCAAGAAGGCCATCGGCGCTGATGTCCCGACGCCGTTCGAGCGCATGGAGTGGGATACGGCCATGGACAAGTACGGTTCCGATAAGCCGGATCTCCGCTTCGACATGCCGCTCATGGACATCTCCGAGTACGTCAAGGGCTCGAGCTTCAAGGTCTTCAACTCCGTCATCGAGAATGGCGGCATGGTCAAGTGCATCAAGGTTGACGGCTATGCGGACATCCCGCGCCGCCGCCTCGACGACCTCGTCAAGTTCGTTCAGGTCTACGGTGCCAAAGGCCTTGCCTGGATTCAGTACACGGCAGACGGCATCAAGAGCCCGTTCAAGAAGTTCTATGATGATGAGACGTTTGCCAAGATCGCCGAAGCTACGGGCGCCAAGACGGGCGACCTGCTGCTCGTCGTCGCCGACAAGCGCCTCGTCGTCGATACGGCCCTCGGCCAGCTGCGCCTCGAGATGGGCAAGGAACGCAACCTCATCGATCCGGACAAGCTCCGTTTCCTCTGGGTCGTCGACTTCCCGATGTACGAGTGGAGCGACGAAGAGCACCGCTTCAAGGCCATGCACCATCCGTTCACGGCTCCGCGCGACGAGGATATTCCTCTGCTGAACACGGACCGCATGGGCGAGGTCAAGGCCAATGCCTACGACATGGTCCTCAACGGCGTCGAGATTGGCGGTGGTTCGCTGCGTATCTACAACGCCGACCTGCAGGAGAAGGTCTTCGAGTCCCTCGGCCTCACGCCGGAGCAGGCTCATACGAAGTTCGGCTTCATGATGGATGCCTTCCAGTACGGCACGCCGCCACACGGCGGCCTCGCCTTCGGCCTCGACCGCCTCGTCATGCTCATGGCAAAGCGCCCGTCGATCCGCGATGTCATCGCCTTCCCGAAGACGCAGAGCGCGCGCGACGTCATGTCGAACGCTCCGTCGCCGGTTGATGAGAAGCAGCTCCGCGAGCTCTCCATCCGCACGGCCGTCAAGAAAAAAGAGAAGAAAGAAAACTAATCCTTAAGTTTAGCAAGGTTAGTATGGAAAAGCCCCGGGCATCAAAATGGTGCTCGGGGCTTTTTGTGTCAATAGGAGAGAAAAAGTAAGGGAGGCAGCCGGTACTGTCCATAAGCGAAGCTTCAGCCTGCTGCGCGGAGCGTTGAATAGCACCGGCTCCCTCCTGCCTTTGGTGATGTGATGATAAACACACGGCGGGGAAGACGGAGGGGATGTCCAATGCTCCGCTTATGGACACCCCCTTCCTTACTTCCAGTGCGTTTGTTACTAAGGGTGTTGGTTTACATCTTGGCGTCTTAGGCGGAGATTGCTTCGCTTCTCCTTAGTTTTTACTTTTTCCTTTTGCTTGGAGAAGTTTGGTGAGCTTGGACAGGGTGTTTTTCCTGTAGCAGCAATAGTAGTGGATGTTGACCGCTTCATCCTCAATCGGGACGATGACACGGCCTTCGGGGGGATTGTAGCGCTGCAGGGCCAGGTCGGTCGCGAAGGTAGGCAGAACGGAGAAGCGGACGAGTTCGTCAAAGGCATTTTCATCCTGCGTCAGGAAGCTTGTATCCGGCATAGCTTTTTTGACGATGTCGGTCCAGAAGCCGAGGTTGGGGCGCAGGAGCATGGTTTCGCCGTTGAGGTCAGCGAGATGCAGGGATTTTTTTTCGGCAAGGGGATGCGCCGAGGGCAGGGTGAAGTAGAGATGTTCTTCACCGATTTCCTGCGAGGCAAAGCCCGGCTCTTCTATAGGATAGGGCAGGGCGATAAGCTGATAAGTCTTGTCGAGCAGTTTTTCTTGGAGTGTGTCGAGACCGCGGATTTCTGAGGTAATCGTCATATCGGGATAAAGAGCCGAAAGATTGGGAAGCAGGGTCCATAATGGTGCCGGCGCACAGCTGCCGAGGAAAATCGTGTGGCGGGCTCGTTCGTGAGCGACAAGGCTTTCTTTCATTTCTTTCGCTTCGCGGACAATCTGCTCGGCGTATTTGACGGCGAGCCCACCGTTTTCATTCAAAGCAATTTTATTTTTCGCATGGTCAAAGAGCGGTACGGAAAGGTCCATTTCGAGACGGCGCATGGAACGGCTCAGGGCCGGCTGCGACAGATGGAGATGTTCGGCAGCGGCCGAAAGAGTGCCGTATTCGGCAAAGGCCAGGAGCTGCTCGAGCTGATTGAGTTCAAACATATTTATCACCTCTCCTGCAGTGTAGCACATTTTTGCTGCTTTACAAAGAGGTTTGTATGCGTTTCCATCATAGTACTTTGCGGAAACGGAACTGTACTTTATGCCGGAATCCTCGTATGATAAGAGTCAAAGAGAAACAAATGAAAGAACATAACGCGGATGCTCAAATCCGTATGTATAATGAAAGGACGATTTTTATGGAATTCACAACGTTAAGCAATGGCATAAAGGCACCTCTTCTCGGCGTCGGCACGTTCCTCCTGAGCCTCGAAGAGACGGAAAAGTCGGTTTATGAAGCCATTCGCCTTGGTTACCGCATGATTGATACGGCCAACGGCTATCTCAACGAAACGGCCGTGGGCAAAGCCGTGGCCCGTGCTATAAGCGAAGGCCTTGTCAAACGCGAGGACCTCTTCATCTCGACGAAGCTCTGGCCGACGGTGTACGAGAAGGACACATCTGTTGAGGATACACTGAAGCGCCTGGGTCTCGATTATGTCGACCTGCTCTTCATCCATCAGCCGGCCGGCAATTTTATCGCGGGGTATCAGCAGCTGGAAAAGGCTTATAAGGAAGGCAAAGCCAAGGCTCTTGGCATCTCGAACTTCCACGACGAGAAACTCAAAAAGCTTTTAGCAGCAGCTGATGTCAAGCCACATGTCATCCAGCTTGAGACGCATCCGTACTATGCTCATCATGCGCAGATGGACCGCCTCAAGGAATACGGCACGAAGCTCATGGGCTGGTATCCGCTCGGACACGGCGATGCGGGTCTGCTGCATGAAACGGTTTTTGAAGATCTCGCCGTCAAATACCATAAGAGCACGATTCAGATTATCCTGCGCTGGGCCGTTCAGTACGGCGTCATGACGATTCCGGGCTCGAAGAATCCAGAGCATCTGCGTTCGAATTTTGACATCTTTGATTTTGCCCTGACGGATGAAGAGATGCAAGAAATTGCCAAGCTCGACGGCACGAAGCGTTATTACCACGCGGACAACGCGATGGAAGAACGTTATGCCAGCATGCACCTTTGCATTGAAAAATAAAGTAGATTAAGTAGATTAATTGGATGAAAGGAGATTCTTTTACGATGGAATATGTAACACTCAACAATGGTATCAAAATGCCGCAGCTCGGCTATGGTGTCTACCAGACGAAGCCCAGCGAGACGGAAAAAGCCGTCAGCACGGCACTGGAAGTTGGCTATCGTCTGATTGATACGGCAGCATCTTACGGCAATGAGGAAGGTGTCGGCGAGGCCATCAAAAAGAGCGGCCTGCCGCGCGAAGAGCTCTTCGTGACGACGAAGCTCTGGGTGCAGGACCACGGTTATGACAATACGCTGAAAGCTTTTGATACTTCAATGAAGAAACTTGGCCTCGATTACCTCGACCTTTACCTCATCCACAAACCGTATGGCGATTATTACGGGGCCTGGCGTGCTATGGAACGCCTCTACAAGGAAGGCCGCATCCGCGCCATCGGCGTGACGAGCTTCTGGAATGAGCGCCTCGCGGATCTTTTCAACTGCAACGAGGTAAAGCCTGCTGTCAACCAGATCGAGACGAACGTCTGGAACCAGAAATGGGATGAAGCAGCTTTCATGAAACAGCACAATATCCAGCAGGAAGCCTGGGCACCGTTTGCCGAGGGCAACAACGACGTTTTCAAGAACCCCATTCTCCAGCAGATCGCCCAAAAACACGGCAAGACGACGGGGCAGGTCATGCTGCGCTGGCTGCTGCAGCGCGGGATCGTCGTCATCCCGAAGTCCGTGCACAAGGAACGCATGGAAGAAAATATGAATGTCTTTGATTTCCAGCTTGACGAGACGGATATGGAAGTCATCCGCTCTCTCGATACGAAGAAGAGTACGATCTACGACGAAATGGACCCGCAGATTTCCCTCTTCATCGGCTCGAGGAAGATCCATGACTGATCGTTCCGATAATTTTCTGCAGGGGCCGCTGGCTGGCAAGCTCTTCCGGTTTGCCGTGCCCGTGGCCTTTACCATTATATGTGAGCAGCTCGTCAATGGCACAGACGTACTCGTACTCGGACAATTTGTCGGCCCCGAAGCCATGGCCGTTGTGGGCAATGATATGCCGGTCCTGACTCTGCTCATATCGCTCCTTAAATATATGGCCAGCCCAACATTGGATATGAAAAAGGTCCTGGCGTATTTTAAGGAGTAACCCATTTGCTATTCGTGAAGCACATAGCGTATTGCGGAATCAGCATTGTACATATGGGCGTCATCCTTGTAGAATAAAGATGTCAAAGGAAATCAGCAAGGATTTCGAATGATATTTGGTATACACAAAACAATGAAGCAATACAACGAAAAAATGAAAGGATGATATACATGGAAAACTTCGTTTTCGCCTATCCGACAAAGAATTATTTTGGTAAAGAGGCAGCGAAACAGGCTCTTAACGCTGAGCTTCCGAAATATGGCAAAAACGTCCTGCTGGCTTATGGCGGCGGCAGCATCAAACGCAACGGCATCTATGATGAAGTCATGGCACTTCTTCAGGAACAGGGCAAAGAGGTCACGGAGTTTCAGGGCATCATGAGCAATCCGACTTATGCCAAAGTCCAGGAAGGTGCGAAACTTTGCCGTGATCACAAGATCGACTTTATTTTGGCCGTTGGCGGCGGCAGCGTCTCAGACTGCTGTAAAGCCGTATCGGCACAGGCAAAGCTCACCAGTGACCTGTATGACTACGAATACCAGGAAAAGAAAATCCCGCAGGACGGCATCCCAATGGGCGTGATTGTCACGGCCGCCGGTACAGGCAGCGAGCAGAATGCCGGCGCCGTCATCACGTACGAGGAGAAAAACTGGAAAGGGGCTCTCTGGGGTACGCCAGCATCGTTTGCCGTGTTGGATCCGTACTACACAAAGACCGTGCCGCAGAAACAGGTCCTCTCGGGTGCGTTCGATACGCTTTCCCACTGCATGGAGACGTATCTTGGCACGCCGCGCCAGCCGAATCTCTCCGACCGCATGAACGAAGCCGTCATGCGCTCCGTCATTGAGAACACGCGCAAAGTTGCCAAAGACCCTGAAGATATGAACGCACGCAGCGAACTCTTCTGGGCCGCGGCGATGGCGGAAAACGGTATCCTCAAGATCGGCAAGGTGACAGACTTCCAGGCACACATGATCGAGCATCAGCTCGGCGCCTTCACGAACTGCAACCACGGCCGCGGCCTCGCCGCCATCCAGCCGGCGCTTTACCGCCATCTCGCCCCTGCCGCCCGCAAGCAATACGCGCGCCTCGCCCGCAACGTCTTCGACGTGAACGGTGAGGAAGCAGACGACGAGACGACACTCGAGATCGCCCTGAAAGGCATCGAGAAGCTCGCCGCCTTCATCAGGGAAATCGGGCTGCCGACGACGCTGACGGAGCTTCTCGGCGAGGTAGACGATGCGATGCTGCGGCAGGTTGCAGACACCGCAGTCATCACGAAGGGCTGCGCAAAGCAGCTGACGCCGGACGAGATCTACGTCATCCTGCAGGAAGCGAAATAAATAAGGCAGCCGCCAAAGAAGATGCGCCGACCCCTGCGCGCTCTTCGGACATCCCATGACGTATAGGCAAAGAAAAGAAAGGAGCAACTACGATGTGGAAACAACTGCTGGTCACAGCATTCTCCTTCGGCTTCATGAGTGCCTCAGCATTCGCAATGAGCCACCCCGTGACGCTTGAGGACCAGGGCAGCTTCTACGCGGGCGGCAAGGTCGTCACGGCGCCGGGCACCTACAAGGACGATGAGCCGACGAATTTTGACGGTGAGACATTGCACGGCGATGCCGCCTATGTCTTCTGGCAGAAACCGGCCAAGGCGAAGAAAAACGCCATGGTCTTCCTACATGGCTACGGCCAGTCGGGCAAGACCTGGGAGACGACGCCGGACGGCCGTGATGGCTTTCAGAATATTTTCCTCGAGAAGGGCTATTCGACCTATGTGGTCGATGAGCCGCGTCGTGGCCGTGCGGGCAATTCTACGGTACCGGCAAATCTCAAGGCGCAGCCGCAGGATCAGCTCTGGTATGACAATTTCCGCATTGGGCAGTGGCCAGATGTTTATGACAATGCTGCCGTGCCGCGCGATAAAGAGTCGCAGGAGCAGTTTTTCTACCAGATGACGCCGGATACCGGTGCTTTTGACCAGGATGTCGTGGCGGATGCCATGACTGCCGTCATGGAAAGGGCGGGCAGGGGCGTGCTCGTCACCCATTCCGCTGGCGGCGGTCCGGGCTGGCTCACGGCAGCACACAGCGATAATGTCAAAGGCCTTATTGCCCTCGAGCCCGGCACCTTCCCGTTCCCGAAGGGCGAAGTGCCGGCCGTAGAGAAAACGACGAGCCCGTTCCCTGCACGCGGGATGGAAGTCAGCGATGAGGACTTCCAGAAACTCTTAAAAATTCCGATGGTCGTCTATTTTGGCGACAACATCAAGACTGGCAGCACGCCGGACTCTCATTGGGGTCTCGACAACTGGCGTGTGCGCCTGAACCTCGCGAACAAATGGGCCGAAGTCATGAAAGAGCACGGCGGCGATGTGCAGGTCATCGTCCTGCCGGATATCGGCATCAAGGGCAATACGCATTTCCTCATGGCCGACCTCAATAATCAAGATGTCGCCGATGAAATGGTCCGCTGGATGCACGAGAAGAAACTCGACCGTTAATTATAATAGGAAAATTGCACGAAAGGAAGATGTAAGATGAAGAAATTATCACGGAAAATGCTCGCAGCGGCTCTGGCCGTCGGCCTGATGGGTATCGGCGGCTTTGCCGGAAATTCCGTACAGGCGGCCGCCGCACCTTTTACGGTACCGCAGACGAATCATGAAGTTCAGTACTATGGTGCTAAGGACCTGCGTGAACTCGCTCCGGGCGAAGTCAAGAGTCCGAACAAGAATCCGTATGGTCTTGTTTACAGCGATGCTATCACGAAGAATGAGCCGGGCAAAGTCAACATTCATCCGGTAACGTACAACCTCAACGGCAATCAGATTGCCGCAAACATCTACACGCCGACCGGCTATGACGCAAAAGACGGCAAAAAATACAAGGCCATCGCCGTGGCCCATCCAAACGGCGGCGTCAAGGAGCAGGTAGCAGGTCTTTACGCACAGAAACTCGCGGAAGCCGGCTACATCACTATGGCAGCCGATGCTTCGTTCCAGGGGGCTTCAGGCGGCCAGCCGCGCAATCTCGACAATCCGGCATTCCGCGTCGAGGATATTCACGGTATGCTCGATATCCTGCCATCCTTCCCGGGCGTTGACGCGGACCACATGGGTGCCCTCGGCATCTGCGGCGGTGGCGGCTATATGCTGAAGGCCACGCAGACGGATAAACGCGCGAAGGCTGTCGCGACGCTTTCCATGTTCAACTCCGGTATCGTGCGCCGTGATGGCTTCCTCTCGAGCGCGAAGGACACGACGCTCCAGCGCCTTGCGGATTCTTCTGCAGAACGCGCGCAGGAAGCCGCGGGCGGCGATATTGCCCGCTCCGTCGGCATGGAGTCGCAGGACATCCCCGAGGAGACGCTCAAGAAGATGCCGACGCTTTACAGCGAGGGCTATGTCTATTACGGCAAGATGCACCGTCATCCGAATTCCACGTTCATGTATACGCTGCGCAGCAACCTCGATCTTTTCACGTTTGACGCAGCGGCCAATATGGACCTCATCAACCAGCCTCTCCTGATGATTGCTGGCAGCGACGCGGACACGCTCTACATGACGAAAGACGCTTTTGCCAAGGCAACGGGTACGACCAATAAAGAACTTTATCTCGTCAATGGTGCTACGCATATCCAGACGTACTGGGTACCGAAATACGTCAAGGAGATTTCCGCAAAGCTCGTTTCGTTCTTTAACAAGAATCTTTGACAGGAGAGGATGATAAGATGTTAAAGCTCATCCTCTGTCTGTTGACGGTATTGTCCTTTGCTACTGTTGCTTATGCAAAGGACGCGCCGCAGATGAGCGTCCCGTTCCCCCTGGGACGTGACATCTCGGACCATTTTGTCGGCACGGTACATCGCAATGATATCATCATGGCCGATGATGTCTATAAACTGCCGCAGACGAACGTCATTACCTTCGAGCCGGGCAGCCACAGCGGCTGGCATGTTCACGGAGCCATGACCATCATCGGTCTTGCCGGCACCGGTGTCTATCAGGAATGGGGCAAGCCGGCTGTCTTGATTCGCCAGGGCGATGTCGTACAGATTCCCGCCGGCACGAGTCACTGGCACGGTGCAACGAAAAATTCCCGCTTCCAGCAGATCGTAATTTACGACAAGGACTGGCAGGCACCGAAGGACCTTGCCGCTCATATGGGCCCCGTGACGGATACCGAATATCAGCATCTGACTTTTGTTGACGCCAAGGACCGCAGAAGCGAGCCGGAAAAAGGCAGCGAATTCTTATTTGCTTATCCAAAGCAGGTTTTTTCTTCCTCAAATTTCAATCATCCGGTCTATCTGAGTACGGTAGTCGGACAGCCGAACGAAGCAAAAACCCCAAACTGGACGTACGTCGTCTTCCCCAAAGGCACGTATAACCGCTGGCACAGCCATAAGACGGGACAGGTCCTCATTGCGACGGACGGCATCGGCTATCATCAGATCAAAGGGGAGAAGCCGCAGATCCTGCATCCCGGCGATGTCGTCTACTGCCCGCCGGGCGTTGTCCACTGGCACGGCGCGGCGCCGGGCAGCAAATTTGCTCATATCGCCATCAGCCCCGAAGACAATCATGAGGTCACCTGGTATGATTTCCCCGTGAAGGAATATGCGGCTCTTGAGGATTTATCCAAACAGGTCGAACAGGTCGAAAATCCTGTTAAGACCACACAGAACGCACAGAATGAAGCTGCTCTTTACAAGGACAGACGCTGACAGAAGTGTATTTCTCTCAATCTCTATAATATAGAAAAGAAGGCCCTTGCTGACTTTTTACAGTCAGCAAGGGTTTTTCTTTTGTTTTATGTTTGACAGGGAATCTCTCAGAGAATATCTTCTTTTTCTCTTTATGCGCTTGATGCATAGCATTCATCGCTATTGGCATTGTACATATTGGCTTCAAACCGTTAGAATAAAACATGTCAAGAGAAAAAGAAAGGATGCGAAATACATGTTAGTTTTAAATCAGACGTTGATTTTCCTCATACTGATGCTCGTCGGTATGTACGCCCGCAAGAAGGGCATGCTCAATAAGGAGGCTGAAGCCAAGATATCCGCTATAGTCGTAAATATTGCTTATCCCGCTATCATCTTATCGGGTGTCACTGGCACCGGCCCGCATATCGGCACATCGGATTTTCTCGAGGCGATTTTCGCGGTAATTCTGCTTTTGGTACTGACAATTGTGGCAGCTTCCCTGCTGCCGCGTCTCATGGGGTACAAGAAAGAACAGCGCGGCATCGTCAACCTCATGGTCGTCTTCACGAATATCGGCTTCATGGGCGTGCCAATGATCCAGGGAATCTATGGTCCCGATGCTCTCATTTATATGACCGTTTTCCTGATTCCGTTTAATCTGCTGTTTTACTCCTACGCGATGAAAGTCATCCGCGGCAAAAACAGCGAACCGTTCCGCGCCAGAGACCTTTTAAATGCCGGCATGATTGCCTGCGTACTGGCCATCGTTGTTTATTTTGCCGATATTCGCCTGCCGTACGTCATCACGACGTCCATCAACATGGTCGGCAGCATGACGGCGCCGCTGGCAATGATGCTGGTCGGTTCGTTCCTGCTTGATGTCAAATGGAAAGAAATGTTCCTCGATGTGCGGACCATCCTCTTTACGCTCATTAAGATGATTGTCCTGCCTGTCGCCATTACGTTCATTGTCAGCCTGTTTATCAAGAATGTCTACGTCCTCTCGGTATGCATGGCAGCCCTGGCGACGCCATCCGGCAATGTCCTCGCGCTTTTAGCTTCTATTTATAATAAAGAAGCTTATCCGACAGCACTTGCCGGTATCGCCATGACGACGCTGGTATCCGTCGTGACCATGCCGATTGCCTTCTGGCTCGGCGGTCTTGGTTGATGATTCATCTGCCCGGTCTTGTCACAGTTTTGTCCAATGATATTTCCATCATCCTTTGTATATTATAGGTTATTGTCAGAGAGAAAGGATTGTCATCATGAAAAGAAAGAATCTGAAAAAATTGCTCGCGGCTTTGGCCCTGCCGCTCAGTCTTCTGGCTCTCGCGCCGCAGACTTACGCCGCAACGCCTGACACGGCTGCATCGGCAAAAATCGCCACGCAGCTGAAGGCCGAGGAGAATACGCCGCTCGTCGTAGCAGAGCAGGGGAGCTTTGCCGTGGGCGGCAACACGAAGGAAAAGGGCGGCACGTTCTCGAGCAAGACGTTTTTGGAGCCGACGGGCCAGACGGCTTATGGCGACCATGCCTATGCCTTCTATCAGAAACCAATGCATCCGAAAAAATATCCGCTGATTTTTGAACATGGCGGCGCACAGACGAAACGCACGTGGGAATCGACGCCGGACGGCCGCGAGGGGTTCCAGAATATTTTCCTGCGCGAAGGCTTCTCGACATACCTCATCGACCAGCCGCGCATCGGCGAGGCCGGACTTGCCCTTGAAGCCGATAATGGCAAGAACCCGTATGCAGCCAATCCGATGTATGCCGACCATACGATGTTCATGCTCTGCCGCGTTGGCACGTATGAAAACGGCCAGCCGACGGTATTTAAGGGCTCTGCCTTCCCCAATACCAAAGAGGCCATCAATCAGTTCCAACGCACCTGGACTCCGTACACGGGCCAGCTCGATGATGATGTGAGCGCGGACGCTCTCGCAGCCCTGTTTGAAAAGACGGGCCCAGCGATTCTCATCACGCATTCGATGGGCGGCACAGTCGGCTGGCGTACGCCGTTCCGTACGGACAAAGTCAAAGCCATTGTCGCATTTGAACCGGGCGGCACGCCGTTCCTTTTCCCAGAAGGCGAAGTACCGCAGGCTGAGACACCTGTCTACGCTCCGGTCAGCGCCACGGCTAAAGCCGTACCGTTTGCCGACTTTGAAAAACTCACGAAAGTCCCGATGATTCTGTTCTACGGTGACTATATCCCGGATCATCCTGTAGAGGAAGTCGGTCCGGACAAATGGCGCAGTGAATACGACATGGCCAAGAAATTTGTCGCAGCAATCAACCGCCACGGCGGCGATGCTACGCTTGTCCATCTGCCGGATATTGGCATCAAGGGCAACACGCATTTCCTCATGGCTGATAAGAACAACCTCGACATCGCGGCTTTGATGGAAGAATGGCTCAAAGAGAAAGGACTGACGGATCATGAATAAGGTTTGGCTGATTACAGGTGCGGGCAGAGGCTTTGGACGTGCCTTTGCCGAAGAGGCGGTTTCCCGCGGTGACTTTGTGATTGCCGGGATTCGCCGCCCGACGGATGACGAATTTTTCCGCCGTCCGGACGTTTATACAGTTAAAATGGATGTCACGAACAAAGAGGAAGTGGAAGCAGCCGTAGAAAAGGGCACAGCGTATTTCGGACACCTCGATGTCCTCTTGAACAACGCGGGGTTCGGCATGAGCGGAGCGTTTGAAGAAACGAGCGACGAGGAACTCCGCCGCTTGATGGAGACGGATTATTACGGCGTGGTGAATGTCACGCGCGCCGTCCTGCCGATTTTCCGTAAGCAGCAGAAAGGCACAATCCTCTCGATTGCCTCGCAGGGCGGCCTCATGGGCTACGCCGGCAGCAGTGCTTACTGTTCAGCAAAATTCGCCGTGGTCGGACTCATGCAGGTCCTGCATCAGGAACTGGCATCCTTTGGCATTGAGGCCGCAGCTGTCTGCCCCGGAGCATTCCGCACGGACTTCCGCGATTCTTCCTCGATGGTCTACCCGAAGGCAAAAGTTGCGGCTTACGACGGCACGGCCTCCCATCAGGTGCAGAAATTCCTACAGGATAACACGCACAATCAGGCTGGCGACCCGCATCTCGCAGCAAAATTCCTGTTTGACTTCCTCGAAACAGGCAAAAAACTTCCGGGTCGCATCCTGATTGGCAAAGACTGCTGCGAGCAGGTAAAAGATGATCTGAAAGAACAGATTGCTTCAATTGAAAGCTACGAAGAAGCCTCAGCAAAGACGAATTTTGCCGAATAAATCTTTTCTGCGCCTCATAATAATAGAAGAGAGACTCTCTCTTGGACAATCTAAATCAAAAACTTCTGACCTCGCTCGTATTATCCGCCGTATTATTCGGCGCGGTTCCGGCCTTTTCCCAGGCGGCACCACAGGCAAATGTGAATGCCGCAGCCGTGCAGACACAGTCTGCCCAAAAAGCGCCAGCTTTAGCAAATGAAGAAAAAGAATTTGCCGCAGAGCCGCATATCGCCGAAGTCGATGTTGACGGCGGCCACGTACAGGGCTACGTGCTTATGATGAAAAATATGCAGACTCGGCCAATGCCGGCATTTACGATTTGATCGATGCTTTGACATGGATTCAAAAAAATATCCGGGCATTTGGTGGTAATCCGCAAAATGTCACGATTTTCGGTGAGTCAGGCGGCGGTGCTAAGGTCCTGACGCTGATGGATACACCAAGGGCCAAAGGATTATTCGAAAAAGGCATCGTTGAGAGCGGTGCCACGGAAACGATGGGTGAGACCTTCATGACATCAGAGGTCAGCCGCCGTGTCGCGGAACTGACGCTTAAGAATCTCGGCCTTGATGCTTCTACGGTTGAAAAACTCCAGACCGTTCCCTATGCTGACCTTGTCGCCGCTTACGATAAAGCCCTGCAGCAGGCCGGCGAAGAATTTAAGATTGTGCGTCCCTTGAGTACGGAGTATGGTTTAATGTGGGAGCCGGTTGTCGATGGCAGTTTCCTGCCGGAGCAGCCAGTCAGGATGACGGGCAGTCGCGATATACCGCTCCTCATTGGCAACAACCGTACGGAATGGGAATCCTTCCCTGAAATTATGAACGCTGCCCGGTCGCAGTACGACAATAAAAATACATGGAGTGACACCGAGATTGACAAGAAGCTGACGGAAAAATACGGTGCCCGCAAAGATGCCAAAAAGCTTGAAACAGAGATGAGTCAGGCTTGGTTCAACTTTGCCAGGACGGGCACACCATCGGCCAAAGGATTGCCAAAGTGGGAGCCATTTACGGAAGAGAGCGGCGCCGTGATGATTTTTGACCAGCAGCCCCGACTGGTGCATCATCACGATGATAAACTTTTGGAACTAGTCACAGCAGCCAGAAAGAAATAAACGGATGCTAATATGCTAGATATCAATCAAGAAGATCATTGGATACGCAATGTAAATATAATGTAAATATATGGAAAGGAAATCAATATGAAAATTCTGTTTGTCAATGGCAGCCCCAATAAGAAGGGCAATACGGCGCAGCTTGCTGCCGCGCTGTTAGAGGGCAAAGAATATGAGACGCTGAATCTTGTCGATTACCGCATCAATGTCTATGGTCAGAAACTGCCGGGCGACCAGCTCGATGAAGTTCTTGCCAAAATCAAAGGCGCAGATGTTCTCGTTATCGGCTCGCCGCTTTACTGGCACAATATCTGCGGCAGCGTCCGCACGCTGCTCGACCGTTTTTACGGTCCGGTAGAATCCGGCAGCCTGAAGGGCAAGCTGTTCTTCCTGTTTCAGGGAGCAGCACCGGAAAAATGGATGCTTGAAGCCGGCGATTATACGATGCGCCGCTTTGCCAGTCTTTATGGCCTGAGCTATGAAGGCATGGCCACAAACCGGAAGGAAGCAGTACGTCTTTCTGCTAAAATATAAATATCATGAAATCCCCAATCCTGTTTTGATCCCCTGCAGGAAGCGCGTTTTCTTCTTTCAAACCGCTAGGGAAGCAGCTGCCGAAGCTCAATGCTCTGGCAGCTGCTTATTTTTTGCTTATGCAACTCGCACTTGTAAAATACACGAGCCCTATGATAAAATTAACTTTATATCATAGGGCTTGCAGAGATTCCAATCTAAAAGCTTGAAAGCCTAAGGGGGTAATGATTTGCCGAAGAAGATAGATATTCTGGGCGTCAAGGTGGATCCTGTCACGATGGAGGAAGCCGTCGCCCAAGTGGAGACGTATATGGATGAGATGTGCGGCGTGCTCGTCGCCACGGCCAATGCCGAGATGATCATGCGCGCGACGCACGACCATGAGCTCATGAAGATCCTCAACAATGCCGCACTCGTCGTGCCGGACGGTGCGGGCACGGTCTGGGCTGCGCATCACCTCGGACACGAGATGCCGGAACGCGTCGCTGGCTACGACCTCGCACAGGAGCTCATGCGCCGCGCTCCGGAGAAGAAGCGCCGCATCTTCTTCTTCGGCTCGGCACCGGGCGTAGCGGAACTCGCCAAGAAGAAGGCCGAGTCGCTCTACCCGGGCATCGAGATTGTCGGCACGCGCAACGGCTTCTTCTCGGAGAAGGACGAGCCGGGCATCATCGAGGAGATCCGCAAGGCGAAGCCGGACCTCTTGCTCGCGGCGCTCGGCGTACCGAAACAGGAGAAGTGGCTCTACGCCCACAAGGACGAACTCGGCGTGCCCGTCTCTATCGGCGTCGGCGGCACGCTCGACGTCATGGCCGGCGTCATGAAGCGCGCGCCGCGCTGGATGCAGAAGGCCAAGCTCGAGTGGCTCTTCCGCGGCATGCTGCAGCCGAAGCGCGCCGGCCGCCTCATGGCGCTGCCGAAGTTCGTGCTCAAGGTGCATCACGCCAAGAAGTAATGACTGCCGCCTTTCAGAAAAGTCACAGGCGGGAGCGCCGGAATGGCCATCTCGTATGGACAAAGGCAGGGCAATCCGCTATAATTGTAAATTAGCAGGCAGGCCAGTGGCGAAACTGGCCTGCTCCTTATGCAGAGGGCTATCTGCATGGAGACATATCAAATCGATCAGGAGGTGGAGGTTTGACTCCGATTATTTCAGAGGGATACCCGTTCATCGGGGGATGCTTCGTGCTGACACTGCTCTTCGGCTGGTCGCTGCATCCGCTGGCCGCCGTCGTGCCATTCGTCCTCATGCTCTATTTCTGCTACTTCTTCCGCAACCCGAAGCGCCACATCGAGCAGGACTCGTCTGTCGTGCTCTCGCCGGCTGACGGGACAGTCACGGACATCGTGCCGCTCGAGACGGATGAGGACGGCTTCATCAAGGAGCCGTGCAACAAGATTGTTATCTTCATGTCGGTCTTCAACGTGCACGTCAACCGCAGCCCGATCGAGGGTGAGATCAAGCTGCAGAAGTACTACTGCGGCCGCTTCCGTCCCGCCTACAAGGACACGGTCGGCTTCGAGAACGAACACCACCTGCTCGGCATCGAGAACGCCCGCCTGCGCATCACGGTCAAGCAGATCGCAGGCATCCTGGCCCGCCGCATCGTCTCTTACGTCACGCTCGACGACAAGCTCGAGCAAGGCGAGCTCTACGGCATGATCAAGTTCGGCTCGTGCCTCGAGGTCGTCATGCCGCAGGACGTCGCTGTGACGGTCAAGAAGGGCCAGAAGGTCACGGGTGGCAAAACCATTATCGGGAGGATGAAAGACTGATGGACTATCGCAGGTTAATACCGAATATGTGTACCTCATCGAACCTCGTCTTCGGCATGTGTTCGATCCTTTCCACGTACAGTGGGAACCTCGTCTGGGGTTCGATCTTTATTCTGCTCGCGCTCGTCGCGGATGGCCTTGACGGCCGCACAGCCCGCTTCTTCGGCGTGGCCAGCGAGATGGGCAAGGAGATGGACTCGCTCTGCGACCTCGGCTCCTTCGGCATCGCGCCGGCCTTCCTCGCCTGGGCCTTTGTGCTGCATAACCACGGCTTCCTCGGTGTCGTCGTCGCGATCTTCTTCGCGATCTGCGGCATGTGGCGCCTCGCGCGCTTCAACGTCAACGCCTCGGTCGTGCACGGCTACTTCATGGGCCTCGCCATCCCGGCAGGCGGAAACATCGTCGCGATGACGACGCTGCTCTTCGTCGAGCTCGGCGTCGATCCGATGGCTTTTGGCATCGCGTATCCCATCGTCATGGCCTTCGTCGGCTGGCTCATGGTCAGCCACGTCCACTATCCGAACTTCAAGGGCGATGGGGCAGAGCCCATCTACCTCATCTCGAAGATTGTCGCACTCGTCCTGTTCCTCGCCATCCTCTGGCTCGGTCATGCGTCTATCCTGGCGGCCCTCGCTGTCGCCGTCTTCTCGACGTATGCAGTCCTGGGCATCGTCAATTCTCTGCTGGCAAGTTTTGCAAAGAAAGGCTGATTGTTTTTGTTCACACATCCTTTTGACATCATCATGGTGCCAATGCAGATCCTGATCTTCCTCTTCACGCTCTATTTCTTCGTCATCGGCTTCTGCGGCATGTGGCGCAAGAAAGAGGTCAAGATCAAGACGCCGCGCAAGACGTTTGCACTCGTCGTCGCGGCACACAACGAGCACGCCGTCATCGGCCAGCTCGTCGAGAACCTCAAGCAGCTCAACTATTCGAAGGACATGTATGACATCTACGTCATCGCCGACAACTGCACAGACAACACGGCAGAGATTGCCGAGGAGGCAGGTGCGCTCGTCCACGTGCGCACGCATCCGACGAAGAAGAGCAAGGGCTATGCGCTCCAGTGGATGTTCGACCGCCTGTTCAAGATGGACAAGCAGTACGATGCCGTCTGCGTCTTCGATGCCGACAACCTCGTACACCCGCAGTTCCTCATGGAGATGAACAACCGCCTCTGCAAGGGCGACAAGGTCATCCAGGGCTACATGGACGCGAAGAATCCGTACGACACGTGGGTCTCGGGCACGTTTGCCATCGCGTTCTGGGTCATCTGCTACATCTCGCACCTCGCGAAGTCGAACATCGGCCTCTCGGCCTGCCTCGGCGGCACGGGCATGTGCTTTGCTTCGGAGATTCTCAAGAAGCACGGCTGGCAGGCGACCTGCCTGACAGAGGACATGGAGTTCACGATGAAGTGCATGGCCGAGGGCATCAAGACGAGCTGGGCACACGACGCCATCATCTACGACGAGAAGCCGCTGACGTTCAAGCAGTCGTGGAACCAGCGCCGCCGCTGGGCACAGGGCCAGTTCGACGTCGGCAACCGCTTCATCCCGAAGATGCTCAAGGCCGGCTGGAAGCACAAGGACATCCGCATGTGGGATGAGTGCATCTATCTCATGCAGCCGCACTTCCTGATGATCTCGACGATCTTCATCGTCATCAGCTACATCCAGCTCGCCTTCCCGCCGTTCTACACGAATATCTACAACTTCATGCCGTCCCAGCTCATGACGGCCATCATGCTCGGCCAGTACATCCTGCCGATGATCATCCTGATCAAGATCCGCGCGAAGTGGAAGTCCTGGCTCTACATGCTGCTGTATCCGGTCTTCATCTACTCGTGGATCCCGATCATCTTCCTCGGCTTCATCCACCGCAACGAGCACGAGTGGAGCCACACGCAGCACACGCGCGCCATGAGCATGAACGACATCGTCGGCAACGTCAAGAACACGAAGTCGATTGAGAAGTCACTCAAGAAGTAAAGAATCACCTCCCTCTCTATGCAGGGAGGTTTGTTTTTAGGAGGAGTCAATCATGTACACTCTCAAAGTCGAAGGTGCCTTTGAAGCGGCACACCGCGTCGTCAACTACCCGGGCAAGTGCGACCGCCTGCACGGCCACAACTGGAAGGTCGAGGCGCTCGTCAAGGGAACGGAGCTCGACGAGCTCGGTATGCTCGTCGACTTCAAGGCCATCAAGGGCGCGCTCAAGGAAGCGCTCGAACGGTTCGACCACCGCTTCTTGAACGAGCTCGAACCGTTCGCTTCGGGCATCAACCCGACGGCAGAGAACCTTGCGCGCATCATCTTTGATGAGCTTGCCACGAGCCCGGTCTTCGTGCGCGACAGCCATCTCGCCGCCATCACGGTCTACGAGACGCCGGCCTCTTCGGTCACGTACACGAGGGACTGACGATGAACGCAAGACACGAGAATCTCATCGAGATCTTCTCTTCCATACAGGGAGAGGGGAAGTACGTCGGCTGCCGCCAGGTCTTCGTGCGCCTCGAGGGCTGCAATCTCGACTGTAGCTACTGTGACACCGAGAACAAGCCTGGCTCCCATCCGGCCTGCCAGGTCGAGACGGCTGCTGGTTCGCGTACCTTCGAGACCATCAAGAATCCGATGACCGCCTCTGAGACGGCCGCTGTCATCGCCAATCTCCTGCAGGAAGTCCCGCACGAGGCCGTGAGCTTCACCGGCGGCGAGCCGCTGCTGCACGCCGCCTTCATCCGCGCGGTCGTAGAAGCGCTGCACGCGCTCGGCCAGCGGCCGAAGGTCTTCCTCGAGACGAACGGCACGCTCTACCGCGAGCTCGCCTCCATCCTCGACATCACCGACATCATCAGCATGGACATCAAGCTGCCGAGCATCGTGACAAAGCCACAGTGGGAGGCGCATGCGCGCTTCCTCGAGCTCGCGCGCACGAAGGACCTCTACGTCAAGCTCGTCGTCTCGGCTGAGACGACCGACAAGGAGTTCAAGAAGAGCGTCGCCCTGCTCGAAAAGGAGGCTCCTGACGCGCTCTTCATCATCCAGCCCGTCACGCCGTACGGCGGATGCGCAGCGGCGAGCCCCGAGAAGATCCTCGCCTGTCAGTCGTATGCGCTCAAGCACCTCAGGGATGTCCGCGTCATCCCGCAGACCCACAAGATGATCGGGCAGCTCTGACCATCTTGTGGGCTGAGGATTGAGATAGCCGCATTTTTCTGTTTTGTTTGCTAAGGGAGAATCAGACATGAAACTGTTGGAAGAGAGAATCAAGAAGGACGGCATCGTGCTGCCGGGCAATGTGCTCAAGGTCGACTCGTTCCTCAATCACCAGATTGACCCGGAACTCTCGCAGGCGATGGGCGAGGAGTTCGCGCGCCTCTTCAAGGATGCGGGTATCGACCGCGTCCTGACTGTCGAGGCCTCGGGCATCGCCATCGGCGTCATGACGGCGCTTACGCTCCACGTGCCGCTCGTCTTCGCGCGCAAGAAGAAGTCGGCTCTCATTAACGAGCCCATCTACACGCATCGCGTCTTCTCGTACACCAAGAAGGAGTACTCCGACATCCTCGTGCTGCAGAAGTTCCTGCCAGCCGGCGAGAATGTCCTGATCATCGATGACTTCCTCGCCAACGGCGAGGCGGCACTCGGCCTCGCGAAGCTCGTCGAGGAAGCCGGCTCGAAGGTCGCCGGCATCGGCATCGCCATCGAGAAAGCCTTCCAGCCCGGCCACCAGCGCCTGCTTGACAAGGGATACCACCTCGAAGCGCTCGCGAGCATCGCCTCGCTCGAAGGCGGCACGATTCGCTTCACGGCAGAGGACTGAGGGGGCGGCCATCGTGACTACAACTGCTACCGCCGCTGTCCATCCCGTCGACCAGAAGCTGCCGTGGGGCAGGACGCTCGTCTACGCCTTCCAGCACGTCCTCGCCATGTACGCGGGTGCTGTGGCCGTGCCGCTCGTCCTCGCGGGGGCGGTTCATCTCAGTACGGAAGAGCTCATCTACCTCATCAATGCCGACCTCTTCACCTGCGGCATCGCGACGCTCGTCCAGTCGCTGAGCATTCGTGACTATATCGGCTCCAAGCTGCCGATCGTCCAAGGCTGCACCTTCACCGCCGTCACGCCGATGATCATCATCGCCAACACGCACGGCGGCGGCGCGGCCGGCCTGCAGGTCGTCTACGGCGCGGCCATCTTCGCCGGCGTCGCCTGTTTCGTCATCAGCAACTTCTTCAGCAAGATGCTGCGCTTCTTCCCGCCAGTCGTCACGGGTTCGGTCATCACGGTCATCGGCCTCTCGCTGATGCCGGTCGCCGTCAACTGGATTGCCGGTACAAACCCGTCTGCGCCCGACTACTGTGAGCCGACCCACATCCTTATGGCCGCCGTCGTGCTCGCCATCATTCTCGTCATCTACCGTGTCTGCCGCGGCTTTTTGCGCCAGATCAGCGTGCTTCTCGGCCTTGTCATCGGCACGCTGATTGCCGATGCGTTCGGCATGGCCGATTTCCACGCCGTAGGGGAGGCGGCAGCGCTCGGCATCACGACGCCGTTCGCCTTCGGCTATCCCGTCTTTGAACCGGTCTCGTGCCTCGCGATGACGCTCGTCATGCTCGTGACGATGGCCGAGACGACAGGTGATATCGTCGCGGTCACCGAGATTGTCGACAAGCCGATGACCGAGAGCATGCTGACGAAGGCGCTGCGTGCCGACGGCTTCTCCACGGCACTCGGCGGCATCTTCAACACCTTCCCGTACACCGCCTTTGCCCAGAACATCGGTCTCATCGGCATGACGGGCGTGCGCAGCCGCTACATCGTCGCCGTCTGCGGCGTCATGCTCATGATCCTCGGCCTCTTTCCGAAGATGGCCGCCGTCGTCGCCAGTGTGCCGACGATGGTCTTAGGAGGCGCCGGCCTCGCGATGTTCGGCATGGTCGCCGCCAGCGGCTTCCAGGCCCTCTCAAAGGCAGAGCTGCACAAGAAGGGCAACATCATGGTCGTCGCCATCAGCGTTGCCGTCGCTCTGATCCCAATCGGCGTGCCGAGCTTCTACAGCAAGTTCCCGACCTGGGTCCAGATCCTCTGCAACAGCGGCATCACGATTGGCAGCATCACGGCCATCCTCTTGAATCTGCTGCTGCGCGATGCGCCAGATCCCGACAGCGACAGACTGCCCAAGAGAACGGCCGAACGCGCGTCCAGATCTCGTTGATTGCATAGAGCACAGGTGCCGCTCAAGATATGGCAAAGCCCTGTCCGTCCATATTCCATGGACGGGCAGGGCTTCTTTGTTTGTAAAAAGAGCGGGGCAGACTACTGGACGTCAAAGTGATTTTTGCGTATAATGAATACTAGATTGCATCGTATCAACCGGGGCTATGCCCCCGCTGTGAAATAGAGGAGGATTTTTTAACATGAAGAGCACGAAACCGATTTATGTCATTGGTCATCGCAATCCGGATACGGATTCCATCTGCTCGGCCATCGGCTATGCGCACCTGAAGCAGGCACTTGGCTTCAACGCAGTCCCGGCGCGTGCCGGCAAGGTCAATGCGGAGACGAAATATGCACTCGACTACTTCCACGTCGAGCAGCCGCTGCTGCTGTCGGATCTCTATCCGCGCGTCAAGGATGTCACACTCGACTGCAAGATCGTCGTCCGCCAGCACGACACGCTGCGCCATCTCGGCGAAGTCATGCGCGGCCATGACCTCAAATCGGTGCCGGTCACGGACAGCAAGGGCATTCTCGTCGGCATCGTCACGGTATCGGACCTCGCGAAGCGCTATTTCCAGGAACTCAGCATGCAGGATCTCTCGGAAATGCGCGTGCGCTATCGCGACATCATCGCGGCAACGGACAGCAAGGTGCTCGTCTCGGGCAATGAGAGCGACTTCATCCACGGCAAGATCCGCATCGCTGCCGGCTCGATCAAGATGATCCAGGACACGGTCGAGAAGAACGACATCGTGCTCGTAGGCGACCGCCACGATGAGACGCTCATCGACATCGTCGATCAGGGCATCTCCTGCCTCATCATCACGGGCAATGGCCGCGTCTCGGCTGATGTCATCGAAGCCGCTGAGGCAAAGCACATCTTCGTCCTCTCGACGCCGTATGACACGTATACGGTAGCCCGCCTGATCAACCAGTGCGTGCCGATCCGCCGCATCATGCATCCGGACCCGGTCTGCTTCAAGCCGCTCGACCTGCTCTCGGACATCAAGGGCACGATGGAGGAGACGAACTACCGCAACTACCCGGTCCTCGAGAACGGCCGCCTTGTCGGCCTCGTCAGCCGCGACAACCTCATGCTGCCGGAGCGCGACCGCGTCATCCTCGTCGACCACAATGAGCGCGGCCAGGCCGTCGAGGGCATCGAGGAAGCCAAGATCCTCGAGATCATCGACCACCATCGCCTCGGCGGCATCCAGACGAGCGAGCCGATCTTCACGCATGCTGAGCCGGTCGGCTGCACGGCCACGATCGTCGCGAACATGCACTGGCAGAATGATGTCGACATCCCGGCATCCATCGCAGGCCTCCTGCTCTCGGCCATCCTCTCGGATACGGTCCTCTTCAAGAGCCCGACCTGCACGCCGTACGACAAGAAGACGGCAGAGCGCCTCGCTGAGATCGCCGGCGTCGATATCCAGGAATACGGCATGGCGATGCTCAAGGCTGGTTCCGGCATCGGCGACATGACGCCGGCTGAGATCGCCAAGAACGACCTCAAGGAGTTCCAGATCGGCGACTACCGCGTCATCGTCAGCCAGATCTCGGTCATGGACCCGAAGGAAGTCATGGATCTCGAGCCGCAGCTCATCGAAGCGATGCAGAACATCTGCGACAAGGAGGGCTTCGACCTCAGCCTCGTCATGGTCACGGACATCCTGCAGGAAGCGACGTACCTGCTCTTCACGGGTTCGCCAAAGACGCTCATCGGCGAGGCCTTCAAGAAGGACGCTAGCGGCACGCACATCTACCTGCCGGGCGTCATGAGCCGCAAGAAACAGGTCATCCCGCCTCTCTCCGAGGCCGTCAAGCGCATCGGCAAGAACTGACTGCCGCGCAGCGCGCATCATGCTTGAAACAAACAGAGCCTTCTCCCCGGTGCGTCCGCACCGGGGGGAAGGCTTTCCTATCGATAGAACAGAAGAACCGATGATACAGATTGGAGGATACTATTGGATATTTTCAGTGGCTTGAACCCCGCACAGAAGAAGGCTGTCGCGCATACGGAAGGACCGCTGCTCATCATGGCAGGTGCCGGCTCGGGCAAGACGAAAGTGCTGACCTGCCGCATCGCAAACCTCTTGGCGCAGGGTGTCGCACCGTACAGCATCCTGGCCATCACCTTCACCAATAAGGCGGCGACAGAGATGCGCGAGCGCGTCGACCGCATGATCGGCGATGCCGCCAAGGATGTCTGGCTCAGCACATTCCACTCGTTCTGCGCGCGCTTCCTGCGCCGCGAGATTGAGGCGACGGACATCTACAAGCGCAATTTCGTCATCTACGATTCGTCCGACAGCCAGACCGTCATCAAGGAATGCCTCAAGGAGATGAATCTCGACGACAAGCAGTTCACGCCCGCGAGCGTCCAGAATGCGATCTCGAACGCCAAGAACCAGCTCATGGGGCCGAAGGCCATGGAGCGCGACGCCGACAACTTCCACCAGAAGAAGATTGCCGAGATCTACCGCCTCTATGCAGCGAAGCTGCGCAACAACAACGCGCTCGACTTCGACGATTTGCTGATGATCTCCGTCGTGCTGCTCGAGGAGAATGAAGACATCCGCGCCAAGTATCAAGGACGCTTCCGCTACATCCTCGTCGATGAGTACCAGGACACGAACGGCGCCCAGTACCAGCTCACGAAGATCCTCGCTGCGCGCCACCACAACCTCTGCGTCGTTGGCGATGCCGACCAGTCCATCTACGGCTGGCGCGGCGCCGACATCCGCAACATCATGGACTTCGAGAAAGACTACCCGGAGGCGACAGTCATCAAGCTCGAGCAGAACTACCGCTCGACGAAGAACATCCTCGCGGCGGCCAATGCCGTCATCGAGCACAATATCAACCGCAAGCCCAAGGAACTCTGGACGGAGAACGCGACGGGCGAGAAGCTGACCTCGTATCAGGCGATGGACGAGCGCGACGAGGCGCAGTTCATCACGACGACCATCACGAAGCAGCGCACGATCTTCAACGCCTCGTACGGCGACATCGCCATCCTCTACCGCACGAACGCCCAGTCGCGCATCATCGAGGAGACATTCATGCGCTCGGGGATCCCGTACACGATGGTCGGCGGCCTCAAGTTCTACGACCGCAAGGAGATCAAGGACATCCTCGCATACCTGCGCGTCATCTACAACCCGCTCGATACCGTGAGCCTCATGCGCATCATCAACGTGCCGAAGCGCGGCCTCGGCGCGACGACGATGGCGAAGCTCACGGCCTTTGCCGAAGAGCAGGAGCTCTCGCTCTTTGACGTCATCTCGAATCCGGAGGTGCTCGACGCCATCCCGGGCATCACGGCGCGCGTCAAGAAGCCCTTGGAGCTCTTCACGACCTTCATCTTCAACTTCATGAACACCCACATGAACATGAAGCTCGACGATCTCATCGACAAGGTGCTCAAGGACTCGGGCTACCTCGCGGAGCTCAAAGCCGACAAGAAGACGGAGAACGAGTCGCGCATCGAGAATCTCAAGGAATTCATCGGCGTCGCGCGCGACTTCGAGAAGTCGGAGGAGAACCCGAACCTCGAGACCTTCCTCTCACAGCTCTCGCTCGTCTCCGACATCGACAACGCCGACATCGAGGACGACCGCGTGACGCTCATGACGCTGCACTCGGCCAAGGGCCTCGAGTTCCCCATTGTCTTCATGATCGGCATGGAGGAGGGCCTCTTCCCGCATTCGCGCACGCTCATGAACCCCGATGAGATCGAGGAAGAGCGCCGCACCTGCTATGTCGGCATCACGCGCGCGCAGCGCAAGCTCTACCTGACGAACGCGCGCCAGCGCACGATCTACGGCAAGACGCAGGCCTTCCCGCCCTCGCGCTTCCTCAAGGAGATCCCGGACGAGTACGTCGAGCGCCTCGTGCCGCGCGCCAATGCCTATGGCTTCGCCAACGCCAACCACTACGGCGCGCAGCAGCGCTCGGGCTTCATGAGCTTCCGACCGAGCGCCAGCCAGATGGGGACGGGCACGCACTTCGCGGGCAAGCCGCAGTCGGCCCTCGAGGCGATGGAGGCCCTGCGCGAGCGCCAGAGCAGTGCGCGCCCCGCAGCCGCCGGCGTCATCCGCCCCGACACGAGCATCAAGTGGAAGGTCGGCGATAAGGCGCGCCACGGCAAGTGGGGCGTCGGTACCGTCGTCTCCGTCAAGGGCAGCGGCGAAGAAGTCGAGCTCAAGATTGCCTTCCCGGGCCAGGGCGTCAAAGGCCTCATGCAGAAGTACGCCCCAATCACCAAGGCATGAGACAGAACGACAGGAAACCAGGGGGAAGGAGTGATCATGATGGCAGATATACCGGAGTCCATCCAGGCGGTCAAGAAGGAGCTCACCGAGCTCCGCAAGGTCATCCGCTACCACAATAACCGCTATTACAATGAGGACAATCCCGAGATCTCGGATTACGAGTACGACCAGCTCATGCTGCGCCTCAAGGCCATCGAGGCGAAATACCCGGAGCTCATCACCAAGAACTCGCCGACGCAGGTCGTCGGCGGCCAGGCGCGCCGCACGGCCGGCGTGCTCGTCCGTCACGATGTGCCGATGCTCTCACTGCAGGATGTCTTCAGCAAAGAAGAGATCTTCGCCTTTGTCGAGAGCCTGCAGCAGGAACTCGACAATCCGGAATTCGTCGTCGAGGAGAAGATCGACGGCCTCTCGATGGCGCTGCGCTACGAGGACGGCGTGCTCGTGCGCGCCATCACACGCGGCGACGGCATCGTGCAGGGCGAGGACGTCACAGAGAACGCCAAGGTCATCCGCGATGTCAAGAAGAAGCTCAAGGATAAATTGCCGTACTTCGAGATCCGCGGCGAAGTCTACATGGAGAAGGCGGCCTTTGCGGCGGTCAACGCACGCCAGGAGCTCCTGGGGCTGAAGCCCTTTGCCAATCCGCGCAACTGTGCCGCGGGAACGCTGCGTCAGCTCGACAGCCGCATCACGAAAGAGCGCCATCTCTCACTCTTCATCTTCAACCTGCAGACGGCCCGCGGCCGTCAGTTCACGACGCACACCGAGGCGTATGCGTTCATGAAGAAGCAGGGCATCAAGGTCATCCACGGCTACAAGGTCTGCCGCACGGCTGAAGAAGTATGGCAGGCCATCACGGCCATCGGCGAGAACCGCGGCAATCTGCCCTACGACATCGACGGTGCCGTCGTCAAGCTCAACAACCTCGCCGACCGCGAGAAGCTCGGTGCGACGGCCAAGGTACCGCGCTGGGCGATTGCCTACAAGTACCCGCCGGAGGAGAAGGAGACGGTCATCCGCAAGATCGAGCTCTCCGTCGGCCGCACGGGGCGCATCACGCCGACGGCCGTCTTCGACCCGATCCGGCTCTGCGGCACGACAGTCGAGCGCGCGACGCTGCACAACCAGGACTTCATCGACAACCTCGATGTGCGCATCGGTGACACGGTGCGCGTCTACAAGTCGGGCGAAATCATCCCGAAGGTCAAGGAAGTCGTCAAGGAGAAGCGTCCAGCTGGCGCAGAGCCCTTTGTCATCGGCACGACTTGCCCCGTCTGCGGCGCGCCCGCCGTGCGCGAGCCGGACACCTCTGACATCAAGTGCCAGAATCCGAGCTGCCCGGCCCAGCTCGAGAGCCACATCCTCAATTTCGTCGGCCGCACGGCCATGGACATCAAAGGCCTCGGCGAGGCGGCCATCCACAGCTTGATCGAAGAAGGCTGCATCACGACGATTGCCGACCTCTATCACCTGGCAGACAGGCGCGAAGAACTCATCGAGAAGGGCATCATCGGCAAGGAGAAGAACACCGACAAGGTCCTCACGGCCATCGAGGCGAGCAAAAAGAATGAGCCGCAGCGCCTGCTGACGGGACTCGGCATCCCGGGCATCGGCCGCACGGCCGCCCGCGAGCTCATGCTGCACTTTGGCTCCATCGATGCGCTGGCCAAGGCCTCCGAAGAGGAGATCCTCGCGGTCCGCGACATGGGCGAGATCAGCGCGAGGGCCATCGTGCAGTATTTCCGCGATCCAGCCAGCCAGAAGATTCTCGAATCCTTCCGCGCCTCGGGCGTCAATTTCACGCTCGAGAACACGGGCCTCGTCGACGAGAAGCTCGCCGGCAAGACCTTCGTCATCACGGGCACGCTGCCGAGCCTGAGTCGCAAAGATGCTGCCGCGCTCATCGAGAGCCACGGCGGGCGCATCGCAGGCTCTGTCTCCAAGAAGACAGACTATCTCGTCGCCGGCGAGGCGGCCGGCAGCAAACTGCAGAAGGCGACCGCCCTCGGCATCGCCATCCTCGATGAAGCAGGCCTTATGGCACTCGTCGGGCAGTCGGACATTTGATTCGCGATTGTTTACAACTGTATTCTTTCGATTCTATCCATATTGCTCTTGATTTTCTGAGCAATCTCTGTTATAGTAAAGACTGTAAGGATTACCGCAATCCTTACAGTCTCCTTTCTTGTTGGGCCTAGATAAGAGGTGGGTCCTAAGGGCGAACGGACCTATCTATGAGAGCGGCAGTGGGAAGCAGTCGGCTGGCACGGAAACATGAGCCGACTGGCGCCGTTCTCTCAACAAAAAGCTCCGCAGCGATACGCATGCTGCGGAGCTTTTTATTGCTTGTTCCTATGAAGATCATGAAGATACAGGACTCAGCCAAAGACCTTGACGCGGGCCTTGATGTCTTCCTTGTCCTTTGCCTGCGGCTCAGCGGCGATGCCACCGAACGGCATCTGGGCGATGAGCTTCCAGGAATCCGGCACCGAGAACATCTTCTTGACCGTCTCGTCGATGACGGGGTTGTAGTGCTGGAGGTTGGCGCCGATGTTGAGCTCGCGCAGTGCCGTCCAGATACTGATCTGCAGCATGCCGTTGGCCTGCTGTGCCCAGATCGGGAAGTTTGCCGCATAGAGCGGGAACTGCTCCTGGAGGCCCTTGACGACGTCCTCGTCGTAGAAGTAGAGCAGCGTGCCGTAGCCCGCCTTGAAGCTATCAATCTTCTCGCGGGCGACCTTGCCGCCGAAAGCCTCGTAGATGGCGTCCCAGAGTTCATCCTGCTTTGCTTTCGTCACGACAATCACGCGGGCACTCTTCATGTTGAACGCATCCGGCACGAGCTCCGTCGTGTTCTCGACGAGCGCGACGACTTCTTCCTCTGCGACCGGCAGTTCCTTGTTGATGTTGTAGTACGTGCGGCGCTTGGCCAGCGATTCCTGGATACCCATGGTGTTTCTCCTCTTTTCTCTTGATTCTTCTTGTGCTGTGATATCGTAGCATTCATACAGACGATATCCTTGATTTATGATTAGTATAGTATAATCATTCTCACTTGTCAATATAAAACTTACAACATGGCGCGAAAGCCTTGCCGCAGTTGAAACGAGCGCAGAGGACTGTTATAATAAAGTATTGCTGATAAGGCCGAAACAGTATCTTGGGAAACGAGAGGGGTGTGCAGATGAAAGAAGAGACAATCGAGAAGGTGCGACAGGAGCTCGACGGCTGGGAATACCTGGAGAAGCTGCCGGACAGCTGGCATGGCTTCGCGCTGCGCCGCATCGAGGAGCCGCTCGGCGACTGCTACGACATCTTCACGTATGAGAGCGAATCGCTGCACAAGAGCGCGACGGCGTATTTCCACGAGGAGACGCACGAGTACAAGCTGCGCATCAAGATCGGGCTCATCGAGCTCTGCCGCATCGAGTTCATCACGGCGGACTTTGCCGTCTTTGAAGCATTGCTCAAAGCGCAGCTCGAGTCCCTGCTCGCGGAACTCGAGACGTTTGACCCGGCCAGCATCTCGAGCATCGTGCGCGCCAAGGAGATCCTCACGTGGAAGACGGGCAATGAACTGCCAGAGACGCTCGAGGGCTTCTCGCTCTTCATCCGGCCCGCCTATCCCGTCAAGATCAACAACGGCTCGTACATCATCATCGACTACGTCGACTTCGCGCTCGAGAGTAGCGTGACGGTCTACTTCAACATCTACCGCGATGAGTTCTTCAGCGAGGCCCGCATCTGGAATATCCCGGACGTCAACTACGACTTCGACTCGAATACCCTGCCGGAGCTCGAGGAGCGCCTGCAGACCTACCTCGTGCCGCGCCTGCAGGAAGTCCGACGCCGCGCCGAGGCAGAAGATGCTGCGAAAAAGGCAAAGGCATCCGCTGAAGGACCGTGCACAGGGGAGGAACAATCATGATCATCATCGAGAAGGCCATCCTTCACATCCTCGACTTCCATTCTGGTGTGACGGTCTATTCGGATGCGGAGCTTCCTGTCAAGGACAGCGTCGAGACGTGGCTCTTGAAGCACGTCGAGCGCGCCTGGGGCAGCCAGGACGCCAAGCCAGGCACTTTCTGCGAGGACAGCGCCTTCCTCAAAGAGCTGCAGGATTACGAGTCGGGAACGCTCGACTTCGTCGCCCTAAGCAAGGCGATTGCCAAGACACTCGACGACGCCCTGACACACGCCGAGGAGATGCCCGCATCCGATGTCATCGTCGCACAGGCGAGCATCGACGAGGTGCCGTACCTCGTCATCCTGCGCAGCAACAGCCACATCGGCTTCACGCACCAGGTCAACCAGACGGAGGACGGCATCCAGAACGAGATCATCAACCACTATTCCATCATGCCGAACCTCTCGCAGAAGATCGACGAGTTCGCCTTCATCAACGGCCGGACGAAGGCCATCAAGACGGCAGCCAAGAAGTACACGCTCGACGGCGACGCCGTCTTCGTGCTGCCGGAAGTCCTGCTCGAGTGCAGTCTGACGCCCTCGCCGAAGGAAGCGATGAAGAACCTCAGCAAGGCGGCCGCCCAGGTCGCCGAGTCGTTCGGCCAGGACAAGGTCATGGCCGAAGCCGCCGTCAAGAGCTACGTGGCCGAGACGATGCAGAAGGGCGCGGAGCTCGACCTGCAGGAGGCGGGCAAGGAGATCTTCCAGGACAATCCCGCCATGCAGCAGGAGCTCGACACGGCCATCCGCGATGCGGGCATCACAGAGCCCGTCCAGATGGACCCGGAGGCGACGCTCAAGAAGGTCAGCCGCCACAAGCTCAAGACCGACACGGGCATCGAGCTGACCATCCCGACGGACTACTTCGACAATACAGAGTTCGTCGAGTTCAACAACAATGAGGACGGCACGCTTTCTATCACGCTCAAGCACATATCGAATATCGTCAACCGCGGTTGACCCATGAGGTGTCCTATGCAGATCAATGGAGAGATCCAGAACATCAAACAGTATATCGTCAAGCGTCTCGAGGCGCTCTACGAGCTGACTGTGCCGATTGGCCAGCTCTCGACGCACGAACTCAATGCAGAGATGCTCGAGGTCACGGAGCTGCTCGGCCGCGAGGTCGCCGTCTACCTGAACCGCCGGGGCAAGGTCCTGCAGGTGTCGGTCGGCGACACCGACACGGTCGACTTGCCGGAGTTCAAGTCGCGCCGCGCCGAGGGCAAGCTCACGGGCATCCGCTGTATCCACACGCATCCGAGCGGCGACACGCGCCTCAGTGAGCCCGACTTCTCGTCGCTGCGCCGCCTGCGCTTCGACTGCATGGCAGCCATCGGCTTTCGCGCAGACAAGGCGGGGGAGATTGTCGGCTCGCTCGGCTTCTTCACCGGCGACTGCGCTGAGGACGGCACGGAGCAGCTCAGCAGCGTCGGCCCGCTGCCGGAGCGCGCCCTGCACACAATCAACCTGACGTATCTCATCACGACGATCAACAAGAAGCTCAGCGCGCGCAGCACGAAGTCGACCGAAGATGAGGAAGAGCGCGCCCTGCTCGCCGGACTCGACTGCGGCAGGACGCTCTGGCCCGTCGACGAGTCGATGGCCGAGCTCGCGCGCCTCGCCGACACGGCGGGCGCCACCATCGTCGGCACCTTCATCCAGCGCCGCGAGAAGCCCGACGCCGCCTTCTTCCTCGGGCGCGGCAAGGTCGCCGAGATCGCCATGGAAGTCCAGAACCGCGACGCGACACTCCTGATCCTCGACGACGAGCTCACTCCGTCACAACAGCACAACCTCGAGCAGATGCTCGGCATCAAGGTCATCGACCGCACGGCGCTGATCCTCGACATCTTCGCGCAGCGCGCCCGCACGAAAGAGGGCAAGCTGCAGGTCGAGCTCGCACAGCTCCAGTACAACCTGCCGCGCCTCGGCGGCCAGGGCCTCGTGCTCTCGCGCCTCGGAGGCGGCATCGGCACGCGCGGCCCCGGCGAGACGAAGCTCGAAGTCGACCGACGCCGCATCTACGCGCGCATCCACGACCTCGAGTCCCAGATCGATGCCGTGCAGAAGAACCGCCACCTGCACCGTCGCCGCCGCAAGCTCTCGCGCATCCCGCTCGTCGCCCTCGTCGGCTACACTAACGCGGGCAAGTCGACACTCTTGAACCGACTCACGGGCTCGGAAGTCTTTGCCGAGGACAAGCTCTTCGCGACACTCGACCCGACGACGCGCCACCTCATCCTGCCCGAGAAGCAGGAAATCCTCCTGACCGACACCGTCGGCTTCATCCAGAAGCTGCCGCACACGCTCGTCAAGGCCTTCCGCGCGACACTCGAGGAGGTGCAGGAAGCCGACCTCCTGCTGCACGTCGTCGACTGCAGCAACGAGAACTACGAGCAGCAGATCGAGTCAGTCGTCGAGGTTCTCAAGGAGCTCGATGCCGTCTCAAAGCCGACGCTCTACGTCTTCAACAAGGCCGACCGCCTCAAAGCGTCCGGCACCGAGACGGACGAGCGGGCAGGGGAGGGACTGACGCCAGCGCAGGAGGCCATGATGCTGCACGGCCGCGAGGGCATCTGCGTCTCCGCTCAGACGGGCGCCAACCTCGACGAGCTCCAGCGGCTCATCGAACGATTCTTCTCTGAGCAGCAAGTCCGGATGGAACTCCTGATTCCCTTTGCCAAAGGACGGCTGCTGACGGAGCTGCACGATCTCCACGCCGTCCGCGAGACAGACTACACGGAAGCGGGCACACTCGTCAAGGTCAGCCTGCCCGCCTCGAAGCGGGCGCGCTTCGAGCCCTATGAAGTCCACCCCGACAATGAATAACTGTAATAGACTGTGAGGTAAGTATTTCCATGTCATTTTCCAAGAAAATCACGGATCTCAAGCGCGAGGTCCTCAAGGAATCCGAACCGCTCTTTGCGCACATCGAGGATGTGGCCGAGGCCAACACGCTGAAGGTACTCGATGCCATGCGCGAGTGCCGCGTCTCCGACGCCCACTTCAACACGACGACGGGCTATGCCTACGACGACATCGGCCGCGGCAAGCTCGAAGAGCTCTACGCGAAGATCTTCGGCGCAGAGCGCGCGCTCGTGCGCACGCAGTTCGTCTCGGGCACGCACGCGCTAGCGACGGTGCTCTTCGGCATCCTGCGCCCCGGCGACGAGCTCGTCTCGCTGACGGGCAAGCCGTACGACACGATGCAGACGGTCATCGGCTACGACAACCCGAGCCCCGGCTCCCTCAAGGAATTCGGTGTGCTCTACAACGAGCTGCCGATGGTCGCGGGCAAAGTCGACATGGCGCACATCAAGGACGTCATCACCGACAAGACGAAGATGGTCGAGATCCAGCGCTCGCGCGGCTACAGCATGCGCAGCCCGCTCTCCATCGAGGACATCCGCGCCATCACAACGGAAGTCCACCGCATCAAGCCCGACTGCATCTGCTTCGTCGACAACTGCTACGGCGAGTTCGTCGACTACGAAGAGCCGACGCAGGCAGGGGCCGACATCATGGCGGGCTCCCTCATCAAGAATCCAGGAGGCGGCATCGCGCCGACCGGCGGCTACATCGTCGGCCGCGACGACCTCGTCGAGCTCGCCTCGTACCGCCTGACGGCACCGGGCATGGGCGACGAGCTCGGCGCGAGCCTCTCGAACAACCGCCTGCTGTTCCAGGGCCTCTTCCTCGCGCCGCACGTCGTCTCACAGGCCATCAAGGGCGCGATCTTCGCAGCGGGCATGTTCGCCAAGCTCGGCTACAAGACGCTGCCGCTGCCGACGGACGTGCGCGGCGACATCATCCAGGCCATCGAGCTCGGCAGCGCCGACAAGCTCATCGCCTTCTGCGGCGGCATCCAGAAGTACTCGCCGGTCGACTCCTTCGCCGCCCCGGAGCCGTGGGACATGCCGGGCTACGCCGACAAGATCATCATGGCGGCAGGCACCTTCGTGCAGGGCGCTTCCATCGAGTTCAGTGCCGACGGCCCGCTGCGCGCACCCTACAACGTCTACCTGCAGGGTGGCCTGACCTTCGAGCACGCCATCATCGGCATCATGGGCGCCGCACAGGCCGTCCTTGACCTCGACGAAACGGATTGACACAGAGATACGATACGGCAATATCAAACGGCGTCTGCCCGAGAACATACACGCTCGGACAGACGCCGTTTTTTGTTGTCATGTTGTTATATTGTTATCGTTATTTTTGTCTGCCTGTTCGTCCCGCACTGCAGAGCAATCCTGATTCAGATCTTATGGTAGACACTGATCACGCGGGCGAGGACCGTGACCACGCTTGGGCACGGCTCTGCCTCTTCCTCGCGGCTCTTCAGGAGGTAGGTCCCTTTCTGGTCCTGGCGGAAGTAGCGCACGGTTGAGCGCCTGTCCACTTCTGCGACGACAAGGTCGAAGTCATTGGCAAATTCCTGCGGCGTGATGAAGAGAAAGTCACCCTCTGCGATGCCCGCTTCCCGCAGGCCATCATCCGGCATGCGCACGAGGTACGTCTTCTTGTGGGTAGCGAGCAGTTCCTGCGGGAAGGAGTAGACGTCGCTGAAATTCTTCTCGTCAAAGAGTGCCGCACCCTTGTGGATGCCGATGAGCATCGGCACCGGCACATTCTGGCGCCACGGGCGCTCGTCGAGGATATCGATAGCGCGCGGCTTCGTCGGGTCGCGCTTGATCATGCCATTGGCCTCGAGGCGCGACAAGTAACTGTGGACCGTTGAGCTCGACTTGAGCCCGACAGCCTCGCCGATTTCCCTTACGGAAGGCGGATAGCCCTTCTCGAGCAGGAAAGCCTTGATGAACTGGAAAATCTCTTTCTGGCGGTCACTTGATTTGCTCGTCTTGCGCATAATACATCCCCCTTATCTATCCGATTGCGTCATCAGTCCATTTGTTTCGTTCTGTTCTCTATTATAGCATATGTATGTTCGAAAAAAAAGAGTTTTATGAATATTAGCGGAAATCGAGGAGCCAGCCGCATGGGTGAGTCATCCTGAGAGCCATGAATGCGAAGGGGTCGGAAAGTCTTCAAAATGTCTTCAAAGGGATTGGGAAAAATTTGACGATGCCAGACGATGAAGCTATAATGCAGGAAGAGTCCCTGGCGGCATCTTGCCTGGAATTGCCGAAAGAGGGGGACGGATTGGAGCATGAACATCTTGAAATCTTGTAAACGAATCTATACCGCACTGCTGAGCCTCGTGCTGCTGCTCGTCTGGTCGGCCGTTGCCATGGCCGCGGCGCCGGACATCACGGCAGACGCCGCCATCGTCATCGACGAGGCGACGGGGCAGGTGCTCTATGAGAAGAACGCTGACAAGCGCGAATACCCGGCCAGCATGACGAAGATGATGACCTGCATCCTCGCGCTTGAGACGAGCAGTCCCGACCAGCTCGTCACCGTCAGCCGCTATGCAGCCGATGTCGAGTGCACGCGCCTCTATCCGGGCTACACCCTGCGCATGGCCGACATCCTGCAGCAGATGATGATGATCTCTGACAACGGCGCAGCGACGGCCGTCGGGGAGGCAGTCGGCGGAGATGAAGCCACCTTCGCCGCGATGATGAATGAGAAGGCGCAGGCAATCGGTGCCGTCAACACGCATTTCGTCAACATGAACGGCATGCCGGACGCCAACCACTACTCGACAGCGCGCGACATGGCCAAGATTGCCGCCTACGCCATGCACAACGACGCCTTCCGCCAGATTGTCGGCACGAAGGCAAAGAACATCTACTACATCGCGCCGCAGGGCCACAAGACATATTGTCGCAACACGAATGAGCTGCTCGAATCGTATCCGGGCTGCACGGGCATCAAGACGGGCTGGACAAGCGCCGCACGCGGCTGCCTGAGCGCCGCGGCCAAGCGCGGTGACAAAGAGCTCATCGCCGTCGTCATGCATTCCGACGACGACGAGACGCGCTTCAGTGAAGCCGCCGCTCTGCTCGACTACGGCTTCGAGCAGGAAGAAGAGGCCGCAAAAGCAGTAGCTGACAGCGAGACAACAGCTGACCCTGCGCTTTCGCAGGCCACTGCCGCAGTTCACTGATGCAACGGATATACCATGAAATCGAGCCGACTGTAAAGCCGGAGAGAGGAACACCCATGACAGAAGAAACTTTTGCCAAGAAGCGCGATGAAGTTCTGCAGGCGATGATCACCTTTGACGCCGGTGATGCCAAGCGCATCCAGCACTTCCTCAAAGTCTACACCTATGCCGCCCTGCTCGGCCGCCAGGAAGGACTGCGCGCAGAGGTCCAGCAGACGCTCGAGCTCGCCGCCATCCTGCACGACATCGGCATCCATGCCGCTGAGGCGAAGTACAGGAGCGCTGCAGGCATCTACCAGGAAAAAGAGGGGCCAGCACCTGCGCGCAAGCTGCTCGAAGAAGTCTCTGGCATTCCGGACGCCATGATCGAGCGCATCTGCTACCTCATCGGCCATCATCACACCTATAAAGATGTCGATGGGGCAGACTACCAACTGCTGCTCGAAGCCGACTTCCTCGTCAACGCCTACGAGGATGAACTTTCCGCCAAAGCATGCAAAACCTTCCGCGAGAAAGTCTTCCGCACGACGAGCGGTACGGCCATGCTCAATGCAGTCTACGGCCTTGACTGAGCGCCATCTGCTGAAGCGGGCAACAAACAACAGAAAGGAGAGTCTCCCATGATCTTGCAGGCAACTGTCACGAAGTACATCCCGACCAACGCCTACATCTACGCCGACAATGAGACGAAGCACGGCTTCCTCATAGACCCCGGCGCACAGGCGGGTAAACTGCTCGAGCTCATCCGCGAGAAGGACCTGACCATTGAGGCCATCCTGCTGACGCATGGCCATTTCGACCACATCGGCGCCGTCAACGAACTGCAGGCGGTACTCCAGATCCCCGTGTATATGGGCGAGAAGGGGATGCTCTACGCCGAGAACCCCGTCTGGAACCTCTCTTCTCAGACCGAGGACCCCATCGTGCTCAAGGATGTCACGTATCTCGCAGACCATGCTGTCATCGCGCTCAAAGAGAAGCCGTCCTTCCAGCTGGAGCTTCTCGACCTGCCAGGCCACACAGCAGACGGCGTCATCTATTACACGAAAGAGGATGGGGCCGCCTTTGTCGGCGATTCCATCTTCCAGGGCAGCTACGGCCGCACCGACATGTACGGCGGCGATGAAGAGGCACTGCTGCGCGGCATCCGCGAGCGCATCCTGACACTGCCCGACGACACCTTGCTGCTCTCGGGCCACTCAGCGCCGACGACACCGGCAGAAGAGCGCGGGCGCAGCTGGTATCTGGTATAACGTCAGCCCTGACACACATTTTACGCGAGGGACTCGGGCATCCGCATGCGTCATGTACGCGCACCGGACAACGCAGAGCCTCAGGATAGGGCACAGAGCTACAGAGTCACAGAAAGGAATCCCCATGATCCAGGATATTGCACCAAAGAAACTCGACAACCAGTACAAGCCGTCGGCTGAGCCGATGGATGACAGCGTCGTATTCGTCTTCGACGCGCGCACGGTACTTGTGCGCCAGGATGAAGGAAAGCTCTTCCCGACGTTTGCCCAGCTCGGCCGCCCTGACGGCTGCGTCTACCTCTTCACGATCGGCAAGAAGGCATTCTTCCTGCTGCTCAGCGAAAAAAGACCAGTCATCCCGGCAGATTTTGCCTTCGAGCCCATCAAGAACATCCGTCAGAACAAGGAGGCAAAGCTGCCGAGCTTCTACGCCTTCTACACGGCCCTGCACCTCTACGGCTGGTACCACACGAACCGCTTCTGCGGCGTCTGCGGCCAGCCGACCGTCCTCGACACAAAAGAGCGCGCCCTGCGCTGCTCCAAGTGCAACCATGTCATCTATCCGCGCATCAACCCGGCCATCATCGTCGGCGTCCTGCACAATGGAAAGATCCTTTTGACGCGCTACGCTGCAAGCCACAGCGACACAACCGTCTACGCGCTCATAGCAGGCTTCACCGAGATCGGCGAGACATTCGAAGAGACGGTCGAGCGTGAAGTCGCCGAAGAAGTCGGCCTCAAGGTCAAGAACATCCGCTATTACAAATCCCAGCCGTGGGGCAGCGCCGCCGACATCCTCGCCGGATTCTACTGCGACCTCGACGGCGACGACACCATCCAGATGGACCGCGAAGAGCTCAGCCGCGCCTTCTGGGCAAAGCCAGAAGACGTCATCCTGCAGCCAGACGACTGGAGCCTCACAAACGAGATGATGGCCCGCTTCAAAGCAGGAGAACCGTGCTGATAAAAGCACGATTCCTGCAGCAAGTGCAAGCAGAAGATGGCACTGCCGATGCAATCGCATACGATAACATGCTATGAATAGATAGCATTATCGTCATTACATCAAAAAGCAGGCCGCTGCTGCGCAAAAGAAACTCCGGATTATCCGGACAACAGTCCTAAATCAAGCCCCGCATGACCGAATACCATCGATCCTGCGGGGCTTTCTTGTATCGAAAACCGCCTACGAGAAAGCACCGAGCAATCACATTCGCTCAATCGGCAGGGGAAATTATTTGTTAATACTTAAGTATTGCCATACATACTTAAGTATTAACAAGGTATTTACGGTAATATATATGGTATTACTTAAGGTAATGCGGATAGATTCCCGCCGGTTTTTCCAGGATTTTAGGTTAAAATATTACTTCCGATAATTTATACTTATCGGAAGTAATGTGTAAGTAATCTCGTGTATGGCTGAACATTCGATGATAATCCTTACGGTTATTTTGTGTGACTAACGTGATTTTATGTTGCCGACTTCCTTGCAGGCTATCATGATTCCATCCGTCACTTGAAACGATAAAACAAAAAGGAAGTTGCTACAGAAGCAACTTCCTTTTTATTAAGTTCATTTTAGTGTAGTTGAGGCAGATCGCATTGCCAGATAAACCAGTTGTCGTTATAATGTGTGTTACCTTTCCTGTGCAGCCGACATGGAAGAAGCCTTTCGAAATGCAAAAATAAATGAAATTCCTGCCGAAGTATCCTCGACGTTTTACCCTTGATCGTCTTTACTGCTTTGTGGATACCGAACTGCGGGTCAACCTCCAGCAGCAGGTGTACATTCACTGCGTTTTAGTCCATCGTGGTTTTCCAGTCCGGCGTACGATGTGCGGCAAAGCAGCGGTGAATCTGGTCGAGGCTGTTTTTCTCGAGGGCGATGTTTTGCGGCAGTTCCTGCTCGGAAAAATACGCCGCTTCGGTGGTCTCGATATTGGGATGGAACGAGCCGCCTAGGACCTTGCAGAGGGAGAAAATCTTGATAATCCCGTAGGGATTGTTGCATCGGTTGTGTCTGCGCCAGTCGTCGATGGCAATGACGCGGGTGATGGCGACATCGAGGCCAGCCTCTTCCTTGACTTCTTTGATGGTATTATCCGCGACCGACTGATCGACATCACACCAGCCGCCTGGCAGAGACCATTTTCCCGTGCTTTCATGAACGAGCAAGATCTTGTCCTCCTGGAAAATGGCCGCGCGCGTATCGATCTTGGGCGTCTGATAGCCCGTCTCATTGCAGAAGAGATCTTTGACTTTTGCGAGCGGCAGATCTGCCTGCGCTGCCATCATTGCGGCGGCAATATCGCGCAGTTCCTGATAGCGCTCAAGGTCAAACCGGTCCCGCCCATAGTGCAGGCCGGCTTGTGCAAGGCTCTGGATTTTCACGGTCCAGTCAAGCCACCGCTGCTTTGAAGATGGTTCCTGCCCTGCCGCCTCCCCAGACACAGGCTTGTCTGCTGCCGTCTGGATGACATCGAGCTTCCCGGTGCGGGGATGGATCATCAGGCCGTGTACCTTAATGTTCTTCGGGATATACGGGTTGCCGGCTATCTTGGCCACAGCATCCTTGACATTCTCGACAGGATCGCGGAACGCGTTGGCCCACGTCTCGAGTTCGCCATGAATCTTGGCAATAGCGCCCTCACTCACGCCATGCGCGCGCATCGCAGCGGCGAGGCTGTCTGCCGTTGTCTTGGCCATGCCGCACTCGTAATGCCCGACGACAAAGATCTCCTCGACGCCGAGTTCATAGATAGCCACCATCAGGCTGCGGATGACCGCATCAAATTCGCCGGTGAGGTAGTTGCCGACCGTGCGGATGATTTTGGCATCGCCGCGCTGGATGCCCATGGCCGGCTCAAGGATCTCCGTCAGCCTCGTGTCCATGCAGGTGAAAATCGCCATTTTCTTCTTCGGCAGCTTGCTCGCGGCAATATCCTCTTCTGTATAGTCATGCTTGCCATTGGCCACAAATGCCTTGTTGGCAGCCAGGATTTCTTCTAAACGGTCCATTTCTCTTCCTCCTTGTGTCACGATGAACGGCTCTCCTTGTCATTATAGCAAAAATTCCCTCGCAACGGCCAGACAGTAAATGCCTTTTGTTGCGAGGGAATTTTATGGATATGAGATGTCTCTCGACGCGCTCACATCTTCTGATGGGCGCGGCGGGAGATGACGTCGAGCTGCTGCTGACGGGTTAGGTCGATAAACTTGACGGCGTAGCCCGAAACGCGGATGGTGAAGTTCGCGTATTCCGGCTTTTCGGGGTGCTCCATGCAGTCGATAAGCTTGTCAACGCCGAAGACGTTGACGTTCAGGTGATGGGCGCCCTGTTTGAAATAGCCGTCCATCACGCGTACGAGCGTGTCCACGCGATCTGATTCGGTATGGCCAAGCGTTTCCGGCGCGATGGTCTGCGTGTTCGAGATGCCGTCGAGTGCGTACTCGTACGGGAGCTTCGCAACGGAGTTCAGGGAGGCCAGCAGGCCGTTCTGCTCCGCACCGTACGACGGATTTGCGCCCGGCGCGAACGGCGCGCCGGCCTTGCGTCCGTCCGGCAGTGCGCCCGTGGCGCTGCCGTACACGACGTTGGACGTGATGGTCAGGATGGACGTCGTGGCTTCAGAGTTGCGGTACGTGTGATGCTTGCGCAGTTTCGTCATGAAGGTCTTGAGGAGCCAGACGGCAATCTCGTCGGCGCGCGGATCGTCGTTGCCGTATTTCGGGAAGTCGCCTTCGACCTTGTAGTCGACGACCAGGCCGGATTCGTCGCGAATCGTGGAGACCTTGGCGTACTTGATCGCACAGAGGGAATCGACGACATGGGAGAACCCGGCAATGCCCGTGGCGAAGGTCCGGCGCACGTCCGTGTCGATCAGGGCCATCTCGGCTGCCTCATAGTAGTATTTGTCGTGCATGTACTGGATGAGGTTCAGGATATTCACGTAGAGTCCGGCCAGCCAGTCCATCATCTGATCGAAGCGATGCAGAACCTCATCGTAGTCAAGCACGTCTGACGTGATGGGCATGTACTCCGGCCCCACCTGCATGTGTTTGCCGTCCTTTGTCAGGAATTTTTCGTCCTTGCCGCCATTGATGGCGTAGAGCAGGCATTTGGCAAGGTTAGCGCGCGCTCCGAAGAACTGCATCTCCTTGCCCGTCTGCGTGGCCGAAACGCAGCAGCAGATGCTGTAGTCGTCGCCCCAGACCGGCTTCATGACATCGTCGTTCTCGTACTGGATTGAGGATGTCTCAATGGAGATGCGGGCGGCATACTTCTTGAAGGCTGCGGGCAGGGCAGGCGAATAGAGCACCGTCAGATTCGGCTCCGGGGACGGGCCCATGTTCTCGAGCGTGTGCAGGAAGCGATAGTCCGTGCGCGTGACCATGTGACGGCCATCCATGCCGACGCCGGCCATCTCAAGCGTCGCCCAGACCGGGTCGCCGGAGAACAGCTGGTTGTACGACGGGATGCGGGCAAACTTCACCATGCGGAATTTCAGCGTCAGGTGATCGATGAGCTCCTGTGCCTGCGTCTCTGTCAGCGTTCCCTCCGCGAGGTCGCGGCTGATGTAGATGTCGAGGAACGTGGAGATGCGGCCGACACTCATGGCGGCGCCATTCTGCGTCTTGATGGCTGCCAGGTAGCCGAAGTAGAGCCACTGGACGGCCTCTTTGGCATTCTTGGCCGGATTCGAGATGTCGTAGCCGTAGGCCTTGGCCATCTCCTTCATCTGCTTCAAGGCCCGGATCTGTTCGGCGAGCTCCTCGCGCTGGCGGATGATGTCGTCCGTCATGACACCGCAGCCGCAGTTTGCGAGGTCCTCACTCTTCTTCTCGATGAGGAAATCGATGCCGTAGAGCGCCACGCGGCGGTAATCGCCGACGATGCGGCCGCGTCCGTACGTATCCGGCAGGCCCGTGACGATATGGCTGTGGCGCGCCCTGCGCATCTCCGGCGTGTAGGCATCGAAGACCGCCTGGTTGTGGGTCTTGTGGTACTCCGTAAAGATCTTGTGGAATTTGGGATTGACCTCGTAGCCGTACGTCTTGGCGGCTTCTTCCGCCATCCGGATGCCGCCGAACGGCATGAACGCGCGCTTCAGGGGCTTGTCCGTCTGCAGGCCGACGACCTGCTCGAGATTCTTCAGCGATTCATCGATATAGCCCGGGCCGTACGCCGTGATCCCCGAGACGACTTCCGTCTCGCAGTCCAGGACACCGCCCCGTTTCCGCTCTTCCTTCTGCAGCTCCTGCACTTTGCCCCAGAGCTTGTCCGTCGCCTCCGTAGGGCCAACGAGGAAGTTCTCGTCACCGTCATAAGGCGTGTAGTTATTCTGGATGAAATCTCGTACATTGACATCATCTGTCCACTTTACACCCTTGAAGCTTCTCCATGCAGCATCTCGATTCATGCCGTTCATCGCATTTCCTCCTTCTTCCAGACCTCTATGCACGTGTGCGTCTATGCATATTTTTGTTTCTCGCTGATTTATATCATACCGTTTTTTGCGCGGCCCGTCCTTGATTCCAATCAAAGAATCATGCCAAGCATCACATTTTCTCCAGAACTTCTACTTCAGACAGCACCGAGGATGGCCCGCGCCTGCTGCACGTCCTCCTCCGAAGGCGGCTGCACATCGCGGAGCTGATTGGGAATGCCGAGCTCGTCCCATTTATAGAGGCCCATGTTGTGATACGGCAGCACCTCGATGCGCTCCACATTCGTCAGCGTATCGAGGAACGACCGCGTGCGCCGGAGTGAATCGGGCGCATCCGTCCATCCCGGCACCAGCACCTGACGGACCCAGATGGGCTTGTGGATGGCGGACAGATAGCTAAACATGTCCCGGATATTGTCGTTGGGACAGCCAGTGAGTTTCTGGTGCGCATCCGCATCGATGTGCTTAATATCCACGAGCAGGAGGTCGGTCACCTCCATGAGCGCCTGGAACTTGCCGAAAAAAGGCTCCCGGCGCGTAAAGGGCTGCCCGGCCGTATCGATGCAGGTGTGCATGCCGCGCGCCTTTGCCTTTCGGAAGAGATCCAGCAGGAAATCCATCTGCAGCAGGGGCTCGCCGCCGCTCACTGTGATGCCCCCCTCGTCTCCCCAATAAGGCCGATAGCGCTCCGCCTGGTCCAGCAGCTCATCTGCTGTCCGCAGTTCACCGCCCCGCTGCCCGTTCCACGTATCCACGTTATGGCAGTACAGGCAGCGCATCGCACAGCCCTGCAGGAAGATGATGAAGCGCGTCCCCGGTCCATCCACTGAGCCAAACGTTTCGATGGAATGAATGCGTCCCTGAATCATGATATCTCCTCACAAAAAAGACCCAGCAAGGAATCTGTATCCTCAAGGTCATCATACAAGGTATTGCTGAAAATTTCCTTGACTGACATCAAAGACATGCCAAAATCAGATTGGCCGGGGCTCAATCGCTCACCCGCTCCATGAGTCAGCAGTCCCACTGGCAGGAACGGGCACACGGAGCGTCATGCCTCTTCTCCCGAGGATCCCGGACGAGCCAGCAAGCCCTCGAGCCGGTGGTAGTGCAGGAAATCCCCGCGCTCCCCCAGCGCACCGATCTCCTGCGGGCTGGCCAGGCGAAACGCCTCGACTTCATCGTCCTGGATCCGGACATCCGCCTGCGTAAAATCGCCCCAGAATTCATAGATGTCCACGAAATAATTGTTCTGCTCGGCCGGGCTGTCGCTGCGGTACGTGTGGATGCAGCGGCCCTGCTCCATCGTGAAGTGAAGACCTGTTTCCTCGGCCACCTCCCGGAGCACCGCCTCCTCCGAACGCTCCCCGGCCCGGACGCCGCCGGGAATCTCCCATTTCAGCGGAGCCCATTCCTTATCCGCCTTGCGCTGCGTGATGAGGATGCGCCCTGCCCGATCGCGGATCAGCGCCAGAACCGTCAGATGATAGTCCCCCGGCTTCATGTGCCAGTCATTGCGGATCATCCTGCGCCCCGTCACGTGCTTCTCCCTGTCATAAATATCCCAGTATTCCATGCCTGCACCTCTCTTGTGATTTATTATGATTATTATACCACCAGAAATATCGTATCACCAGTTATGCCTCAGAAAAAAACGCGCGCGGAGCGCGCAAAAAAACAAGATCTTTACAACAGAGCTTGTTCCCTTTATCATGCATTCAGTTTTTGATGACTTCCAGCACTTTGTCGGCAGAGATGTCGTGTTCGCTCATGTAATCGAGGAGTTCCTTGTAATCGGCCTGAGCCTTCTTTGCTCTGACCTCCTCGAGCTCAGCTTTGAGCTTTTTGATCTCGTCTTTTTTCTTCTGGATCTTCGCCTCGATGGTTTCGATCTTCGCTTCGTAATTTACCGTTCTAGCCATTCTTTTACACCTGTCCTTTATCCAGCAGTTTACAGCTTTTGAGACATAATAAAATCACGTAGCCCCTGCTGGTGTATAATAGATTCACCACAAACCAAACACGAGAGGTGCTACGTGGTGTCTCAATTATACACCAGTCAGTCAACAGTTGACAAACTCTTGACGATTTTTTCTTCCTTGTTTCTCGCTGCAACGAGACCGACGCGCCATTTGCTGGCGTGGCTTCTCATTGCTCAGCTGGCTCTGGAGTCGGCTTCGTCGGTGCGCTGCCTGTTCCGGCAGTTCCTGTCGAAGCAGACGGACACATCGCTCAACAGCTATTACCGTGCCCTTGGCAACGGCCTCGTCACGGATGCATCCATTCGCCAGGCCTTGGCGCTGCGGGCGCTTGCCATAGTGCCAGAGGCACTGCGGCAGGAGCCTATCCTGCTCAGCGTGGACGACACGTCCATTGCCAAGTGGGGCAAGCACTTCGACGGTGTAGGGATCCTGTACGACCACGCCAAACACGATGGCAAGTCCTATTTCAATGGCCATGCATTTGTCAGCTTGACGATGAGCGTGCCGGTCCTCCATGAGAACGCAGGCAAGCAGCAGATCCGTTATATCGCGGTGCCGATTGGCTACGTCATGAGCAACGGCGAAGCCTCGAAGCTGACGCTTGCCTGCCAGCTTCTCGATGAAGTCATGCCAATCCTTGAAAAGCGCCAGGTCATCCTGCTCTTCGACAGCTGGTATGCCAAGCGTGAGCTGCTCGCGCATGCACTCCGCTACCCGAATCTCAGCGTGATCTGCAATGCACGTCATGATACGGCGATGTTCGAACTGCCGGGTCCGACGGCAGGCCGCCGAGGTCGTCCGCCGAAGTACGGCAAGCGACTGATGCTGGATGAGATTGCCGATGATCTCAAAAATTATCTTTGTCGGATGGACGACTATTTTGTCGCCCACCGTCTGGTGAAGACACGCATCTTCGGTGACCGCACCGTTCATGCCTATGTGACGCTGAGCAAGAGCGGCTCGTACCGTCTCTTTTTCAGCACCGTAGATCCGATGGCCCTGCACATGAGCATTGCCTGGCAGGAGAACAAGACGCTCCGCAACACCAGCTCCAAGCATATGGCGATTTACCCGCTTAAGCTCTACAAACTCCGCTGGGGCATTGAGACGAACTACTACGAGCAGAAGATGTTCTGGGAGCTCGGCAGCTACAAAGTTCGCACGAAGACTGCGATTGAGCACCTGCTAAACCTGACGAATGCCGGGCACGCTCTCATGAAGATCCTGCCATACGAGGACGAGAAGCTGAGCGCCTACCGGGACAAGAGCCCGCAGGAGCTGCGGCACGCGCTGAGTCAGCAGATCCACAAGGAAGCATTTTTCGCCACTTTGGTGTCCAAAGCCCAAAGTAGCATAAATTCAAGCGCTCTGCTCAAAGCCTTGCAAGCCTTGGCTTGGGGCGATGGGCAAGCGGCTTAAAAGCTGTAAACTGCTGCTTTATCGTATAATAAATAATTGAAATTTTCCCTATTATAACACTATCCCGGCCCAGAAAAAAGTCTTTTATTCCATTTTTTTGTCAAAAATTTCGCATGAGCAACGCGATTTCCCCGCACAAGAATAACTCCTTTTTTCACAGTATACATCTTAGCAGACTGCACAGGACGCTGCGGATTGGCATAGAAAAAGAGACGCTGGAATGCGTCTCTTTTGATTCGATATGACGTATGGATCAGGCTTCGTGTTCTTCGTGGAGATGACGGTTCTGCGTCTCTTTCATGAGCAGGGCAACGATGAAGAGGCAGGCCTCGAAGGCGACGACGATGATGTCGAGGGCGGCGACGTGGCCGAGCGTCGTGGTCAGGAAGCCCATGAGCGGGCCTGAGAAGAACGAGAGGAAGTAACTCGAAGCGCCGACGATGCCGGTGGCCAGACCGATCTGGCTCGTGCTGACGCCATCCTGGGCAATCGTGTAGCCGAGCACGTAGATGGCGTGGAGGCCGATGCCCATGAGGCCGCCGACGATGTAGAGCACCGCGGAACTCTGCGGGATGACGTGGAAGATCAGGAACGCGCAGAGTGCGTTGAGTCCGGACAGGCAGATGATGGTCGGCTTGCGGCCGAAGCGGTCGGCGAAAAAGCCGAGCACGACGCCGCTGAGGCCGCCGATACCGTAGATGGCTCCGAAGAAGGAGCCGGCCTCTGTCGGGCTGAATCCCTTATACGTCATGAAGAGATACGGGCCCATCGAAGCAAAGCCCCAGTACGGGATGATGTTGAGGATCTGGATCAGGACGCCGAGCCAGACGACTTTGTTGAAGCCGACCGTGCGGATTGCCTCAATCAGATGAATGCGCTTGATGTCCGTCGAGGTATCCGTGTATTTTCTCTTGAAGCCGAAGATCAGCAGCAGGCCGAAGATGACGGTGGCGATACCCATGTGCGTCAGGCCGACGCTCCAGTCCCCCGTGCGCTCCAGGCTCCAGCCGTAATACGTCGGGCCGACATACGCGCCGATGGAGTAGAACGTACATTTTGCGAGATATGGCGAATGAGTGCGATAAAATAGGGATAAAAACACGCGAAGAAGCGCGAAATGTGCACAGACATGAAAAAGGCTCTCTGCCTCCGGCACAGCCGGCAGGCAGAAAGCCTCTCGTTCTGAAATAGGAATGGATATGGGTATGGACTCAGGCCCGACTCGCTTCCATCAGGTCGAGCAGCTGCGCGGCCGTCTTCTTACCGAAGTGAGGACCGTCCTCATTGATGAGGAAGCACGGCACGCTCATGACCTGATACGCCTCGCGCAGCGAGGGATAGAGATTGAGGTCGTAGACATCCGTCGTAATCCTGGGATTCAGGGTCGCGAGGCGCTGGGCTGCTGTGACGAGCTCCGGGCAGAGCGTGCAGGACAGGCTGACGAAGATGCGCAGATGACAGGGCGTATCCCAGTCGAGCAGACGCTGACGCAGCGATTCGTCCAGGGCCTGTCCCGGCCCTGCTGCATTGTAGAGTCCCAGCACAAAGGAAGTGAATTCATGGCCGCCCGGCACGCCGTGAAACGCAATACCGGCAGGCTCGCCGCCGCAAAAGACGCGGACGCAGGGGCGCTCGCCTTCGGCAGCCGCCTCCTCCGCCGGCACGCGCACGACCTGGAGCTTATCCGTCAGACGCGCGAGCTCGTCCACATACGATGCGAGCTCGCCGCTCTTGGCCGAATCATCCAGGTAAAGGCGCAGTTCCAGGCTGCGGTCCATGCGGGCAAAGACCGTCTGCAGCTGCTTGACGATCTCCGGCTGGAAGATCTGGCTGGAAGCGGCTTCTGCCGCAGGTTCCTCCGGCACGGCAGCAGCAGGGCGCAGCGGGCGGATGCCCGTCTTCTTCTGCATCTGCAGTGCGTAGCGCTCAAGCTCTGTCGCAGCCAGCGCTCCGTCGCCAGCCGCCGTGATGCACTGGCGCAGCGGTTTGATGCGGATGTCGCCAGCCGCGTAGAGGCCGTCACAGGATGTCTTCATCGACGCGTCCGTGATCACATATCCCTTCGGATCGAGGTCTGCAATGCCCCGGACCAGTTCGGTCGCCGGTTCATAGCCGGCAAAGACGAAGACGCCAAACGTGTCCTTCCCCGCATCATACGTCTTGACCTCCCCCGTCTCAGTATCCCGGCAGGTCAGACGGCGCAGCAGGCCATCTCCCTCGACAGACTCCACGACGGTGTGTGTCCGCACGGTGATGTCCGGATGATTGCGCGCTTCATCGGCCGTAGCCTTGGCACAACTGAAATCATCGCCGCGCACCAGGCAGGTGACATGTGACGCGTACTTCGTCAGGAACACGCTCTCCTCAGCCGCCGCATAGCCGCCGCCGATGACAAAGACCTGTTTGCCGCGGAAGAATTCGCCGTCACACGTCGCACAGTAGGCGACACCGCGGCCGCGGAAGGTTTCCTCCCCGGCAAAACCTGCAGAGCGCGGGCGCGCTCCGGCAGCGAGCAGGACGCCGAAGCAGGAGAGTATGCCCTGTGTGGTGTGCACGGTCTTGATATCGCCGCTCATGTCGAGAGCAGTGACCTCGGCCAGCTTGAATTCTGCGCCAAAAGCTTCGGCTTGCTGGCGCATGTTCTCCGTCAGGGCCGCTCCGCTGATGGAAGCAATGCCCGGATAGTTGACGACGCGGTCGGTGATGGTGATCTGGCCACCGAAGTGTTCCTTTTCAATCACCAGGACGCGGTAGCAGGCCCGCGCCAGATAGATGGCTGCCGTAAGGCCTGCCGGACCGCCGCCAATCACGATGACGTCGTAAAGCTCCCGTGCAGGAGCTTTAGCGGATGCTTCCGCCATCAGAGCGCTCCCACGAGGTCAAGGCTCGGCTTCAGCGTCTCTGCACCCGGCTGCCATTTTGCCGGGCAGACCTCGTCCCCGTGCTCGTGGACGAACTGGCATGCTTGCACCTTGCGCAGCAGTTCCTCGGCATTGCGGCCGACATTGCCCGCATTGACCTCATAAGCGACGATCTTCCCCTCCGGATTGATGATGAAGGTCCCGCGCTCTGCAAGACCGGCCGACTCGATGAGCACCTCGAAGTCGCGCGCCAGGGCGTGCGTCGGATCGGCTACCATCGGATACGTGATCTTGGCGATGCGCTCCGAATGGTCGTGCCATGCCTTGTGGACGAACTCCGTGTCGCACGAGACGGAATAGATCTCACAGCCGAGTTTCTGGAAGGCATCGTAGTGATTCTCCAGATCCTCAAGCTCCGTCGGACAGACGAACGTAAAATCGGCAGGATAGAAGAAGAATACACTCCACTGGCCAAGAAGATTGTCCTTCGTGATGGTGCGGAATTCATGATTCTGGTATGCTTTCACCGAGAACTCGCTGACTTCTTTGTTGATCAATGACATAAGATACTCCTCCTTTTGATGCCCGTAACGGGCCATTAACTTACTGTTTTTAGTTTTAACTAATGATAATTAATATCGTTTACAGGAATATCATACCATGTGACCACAAAAAAAGCAAGCATATTTTTGAAAATATGCTTGCTCCATATGGCTGCTCACACTCGACCGTTTGTCATTCCTCTTCCGGATAGCGCATGCCCCAGTCCTGGCGGGCTTTCGTCATCAGGGCCATGACGTCGACGGTGTAGTCGAGATGCATGAAATCCTTCTGCCCCGCGACGGTGCGCTCCATATCCTCGATCTCGTAGCAGAGCGCATTGGCCGTCTCCCCTGCGACGATCTCCTCCTTGCGGCCGTCCTCCGTCCAGGTGATCACGGCCCTGTCGCCGCGCGGGTACTCCATGAGCTCGACATACGCCTTGTCAAAGGAGAGCATGCCGCGCTTCGGCTGCTTGGCGTGCAGCGACAGCATGACGGTCGCCATCTCCCCCTGCTCGTTCTTCAAGAGCATGCTGGCCTGCTCGTCGACACCGGTCGGCGCGTAGAGAACCTGTGTGGCGATTTCCTGCGGGCAGGAGCTCATGAACCAGCGCGCGAAGGACAGCGCATAGACACCGATGTCGAGCATGGCGCCGCCCGCGAGGCTGCGGTTGAAGAAGCGGTTTTTCATATCATACGGCTTGTAACTGCCGAAATTCAGCGTCATGAGGCGCAGCGGGCCAAAGTCGCCGCGGTCGATGCGCTCGCGCAGCGCACGGTAGATCGGCATGTGGTAGATGGTCTGCGCCTCGGCGAGCACGAGGTGATGTTCCATCGCGAGCTTGACCGCCTCTTCGAGCTCGTAGTAGTTGAGCGTGATGGACTTCTCGCAGAGCACGTGCTTGCCGGCGGCGAGTGCCTGGCGCAGGTACTTGATATGCGTGTTGTGCGGCGTCGAGATGTAGATGATGTCGACATCCGGATCCTGGAACATGTCTTCGATCTTGTCGTAAACCTTGCCGATGCCGTACTGCTCGGCAAACTGAACGGCCTTCGCGTGCGTGCGGTTGCCGACGGCGTAGAGATTGCCGCCGAGCCTCTGCATCGCCTCAGCGAGCTGATGACCGATGACGCCGCAGCCGAGCGTAGCCCATCTGTACTGTACTGCCATGATACCCCTCCACTCTTTCTTGACAAAACAATACTGCAGATTCAGCAGATTCACTTGTAGGATAGCAGGGATGCGCGCCAAAAGCAAGATGCTGCACGGATTTGCCTTTGTGCCCACTATCCGCTACAATAAAGAGAACAAACAAATTGAAACGAACTCCGATGATACCGGTCGAAAGGATGAACAGACATGACAAAGGATGAGATGATGCAGCAGAAAAAGATCACGACGGCGGGCAATCCGGCAAAGCCGACAGGAGAAGCCGGGGAAAAGATGCTCACGCGCATGAACGAGAGCCACGCCGAGCTCACGGCCTGGGGACTCTCCTTCTTCCACTGGCAGGGCGACGAAGATGTCCTCGACATCGGCTGCGGCGGCGGGGCCAACCTGCACCGCATGAGCAGCCACATCGAGAGCGGCCATCTGACGGGCGTCGACTACGCCAGGACGTCGGTCGAGACATCACGCCAGACGAATGCTGACGACATCGCCGCCGGCAAGATGACGGTCTGCGAGGGCTCGGTCGAAGCACTGCCGTTTTCCGACGATGCGTTCGACAAGATCACGACGGTCGAGAGCTTCTACTTCTGGCCCGATCCGCCCGAAAACCTCAAGGAAGTCCGCCGCGTCCTCAAGCAGGGCGGCACCTTCCTGCTCATCTCCGAGATCTACGACCATCCGGGCCTCAGCGCCGAAGTCCAGGAGAACATCAAGAACTATCACCTCTACAATCCGACGCCAGAGACCTTCAAGGCCATCTTCCGCGCCGCAGGCTTCCGCTCTGTCGCCGTCCACATCGAAGAAGAGCATGGATGGATCTGCATCGAGGGAACAAAGTAAAGCGCCTTTTCCATGCAAATGTTTTCCATGCAAATGATAGAAGAGGCGCCAGCACCGATGTCAACAGAAAGCAGCATAATCCTGCCAGAATGATGGAGACAGCAGGGAATGGCTGGGCGCAACGTTGCCCGGCCATTCCCTGCTGTCCTGCACGACCAAAAAGTAATGCCTGCCTCATCGCCACATCCCTGCGCTCCGCTAAAGCCGACGGCTACGCGAGGAAAAACACATCGCGTACAATATCGCGTATCATGGTCAACTACCCCCACCTAACGCCTTCGGCGTTTGAGGTGGGAGCTTGTAAGTCGGAACTGCATAGGTACTAACGAAATCGAAAAGATGTCTTCCTAAATCCGCCTACATCATCGGGTGGCTGACAACACCCGCTTTGCTAAGGAGTTTACTCCGAAGCAGTTGTTATTCTTTCGTAACGAGGATGGTTATCTCCGGAAATCCACATCGTTCCGAGGAGTTGGATATTCATAGCTCCGATACGGTCATCGTTAGATTCGTAGCCACACTGGCAACGATATAAGTGTTTGTGATGGTCACGGTTTTCCTTGTGGATCGTACCGCATTTGGGACAACGTTGAGAGGTATACTTAGCAGATACCTTCAGAACTTCGGAACGATTTTCATGAGCTTTATAGGTCAGGAATTGCTCCAACTGATAGAACGCCCAGCTGCGCAGGTCGTAATTTTGTTTCGCAGTTTTTGAAAGATTGGACGCTTCGAAGCTAACACCAGTCAGATCTTCAAGCACAAACAGCGTATCTTTGCCGTATTTTTCAACGAGTGTCTTAGAAATCCGATGGTTTACATCAGACATCCAACGGTTCTCTCGTCCAGAAATGGCTTTGAGTCTACGCCTTGCTGATTTTGTACCCTTAGACTGGAGCTGGCGGCGGACTTCCTGAAATTTATGACGCTTAGTGGCAATCTTCCTACCAGAAACGAATTCAGTTTTGCCCTGCTCGTCATAGCTAACGGTCAAAAAACGTAATCCACGGTCAATACCGACAACGTGACGAACGTTTTCTTTCTGAAAATCTTCGACAGCTTTGGTTACGGGAATGTGGAGATACCATAAACCTTTGAGTTCGACCAGTTTTGCTGTTCCAAGGTCATAGGAACCATCGAGGTATTCAGCAAAATGTTCGCCCTCAAAAGTACATTTGGTTCTTTTTCCGAGTGTGTTGATCGATAGGATTTGACCATCATCAACGAAGCTGTAGTCACGGTTACGGACCAAATCAGCTTGCGGACGAGTAAAGAATATCGGCTTCCAAAGCCATTCCAATGTCTTGGCGATGCGTTGCCAGTTGCCATTCTCATCCTTATATCTGTAGGGATTTTGGAAGAGCTGTTGTTTTACCGTCTTATATCTGGCAATCGTCGTCTTGATAGAAGACTGGGCCAGCTGCGATTTCAGACCGAACTGGCTGCGCAGGTCACTGTACAGTTCTCTGTTGAGACTTTGGTAGACCATGTTAAATCGGTTGTCGAAGATGTACTGCGACACGAAGTTACAAGCCTGACGGTATTGTTCAGTCATCTGACGGAACAGAGTCTCTTGTTCGGGAGTAACATGTATACGAAGTTTTATCGTTTTAGTTAGGTTAGACATTTTTTCACCTGCCTTTCTAAAATCTATATTACTTCATCGAAAATTATTATATCATATTTTTGCTGAAAGTCTATTATTTATTATTGAAGGGAGGAAGCGGGCATTCTTCACCAACCTAAGAGGTCGGGGTCTCCTGCCCACGATATGATGAAATCCCCTTCCTCTTCTTCGCCTGCTCAATCAGAGCAGCGGCCTCCTCAAACGCGTGCGGCAGGTAGTCATCCTCCCACTCGCGCCCCTTCTTCTCCTGCGCCTTGATCTCCTTCCAGCCCGTCAGCGGCTTGCCCGCATCGTCGAGCATCGGCTCGTGGAAGACATGCGGATGGCGGCGCACCATCTTGTCCGCCGCAGCCTGCGCGACATCCTCCAGCGAGAAAAGGCCTTTCTCCTGTGCCAGCTGCGCATGGAAGACCACCTGCAACAGAAGGTCGCCGAGCTCTTCCTTGAGATTCTCCGCCCGGCCCGTCTCCCGCAGGATATCGATCCCGCCGAGCACTTCCGCCGCCTCCTCGATGCAGGCAGGCTTCAGGCTCTCATGCGTCTGCGCCCCATCCCAAGGACATCCCCCCGGCCCCCTGAGCCGCGCCACAATATCACAAAGCCGCCCGACCGACGCCAATCGATTCTTTTCCTCATCCATAAGAGTCTTTCCTTTCATTTTACCTTTTTAACGACACGAAAACGTACCGAGGCAAGGCTCACATCTCACCGTCTCATTTTGCCATTCAAAAGCATCTTCCAATACACAAGCTCAAGGACAGGAAGTCCCCATACCTATAAGCGAAGCTTCAGCCTGCTGCGCGTAGCGTTAGGCATGGGGACTTTCTGTCCGCCTCGATTTACAGCAACACGAAAGCTCCTTCTAGCACACGAGCCCAAGGTCAGGAGTCAGCCTGTCTATAAGCGAAGCTTCAGCCCGCTGCGCGTAGCGTTAGACAGGCTGACTCCTGACCGCCTCGCTTTGCCAGACTCATCTCCCCCGCAAACTCTCCGCCACCGTAAACAACACGATTGCCGCCCAGACGAAACCGAGCGCGCTGATCTGCGCCATCCCGAACGACTCGTGGAAGAAGAAAATCCCGAGCAGCAATCCAATCGTCGGGCTGATGTACTGGAAGAAACCGAGCACATTGAGTGGCAGGAGATTCGCCCCGTACGAGAACAGCACGAGCGGCACCGCCGTCACCACGCCCGTCCCCATGAGAAAGAGAGCAAGGTCCGGCGTCGCCAGCGAGAAGTGGTTTACAGGCGACGCCATGAGTATGCCGATGTACGGCACAGCAAACGGCATCATCAGCATCGTCTCAAGCGTGATGCTCGAGAACGGGTTGAGGTGCAGCTGCTTCTTCAACGCACCGTAGACCGAGAACGAAACAGCCAGCACGACAGCCACCCAAGGCAGCTTGCCGAGCTGGTACGTCATGAGCACGATGCCGATGGCCGCGAGCAGGAGACTGATCTTCTTGAGCCCCGAGACGCGCTCGCGGAAACAGAGGATGCCCAGCATGACACTCATGAGCGGGTTGATGTAATAGCCGATGCTCGTATCGATGACATGGTCGTGATTGACTGCCCAGATATACGTCAGCCAGTTCAGGCTGATGATAAAAGCCGCCAGCAGGAGGATCAGGCCGCGCTTCTTGTCCTGCCAGAGCGCGCGGCAGTCCTCCTTAAAACTCTGCCAGCGCCTCGTCACGACGAGCACGATGACCATGAAGAAGAACGACCAGACAATGCGGTGCGCCAAGATCTCGTTGGCCCCCGCCCGCGCGAGCAGGTTCCAGTAGAGCGGCAAGATACCCCATATGATATACGTTGACAGAGCCGCTATCATACCCGTGCGGCGCGCTTGATCCATATGTATTCCTCCATTCGGACTGTTCAGTAGTCGATAATCCAAAACACATACCTATCAGTATAGCACAAAAGTCAGCCCGCGGCGCGGAGAACCGCACCGGGCTGACTTTCTACTGCTATTTCGATGGATTTCGATATGGAAACGACGGGATCACTTGACTGCGCGCTTGGCCATCGCGTAGAGGAAGATGCAGAGCACGAAATAAGCGACGATGCCCGCAAACGTCGCGGCAGGCGAGGCGGCCCAGGCCTTGGCAAACCAGTCGATGCCCGCGATGTGCAGGATCGCGCTGATGAGGCTGCCGATGGCGCCGCCCGCGACGAAGCCCGAGGCGACCGTGTTGCCCTCGCTGAGGCGCTTGGCGTTGACCTTTGCGTCATCGCTGCTGTGCGAGACAAAGTACGAGATCAGGCCGCCGACGAGGACCGGCGTGTTGATGCCCATCGGCAGGTACGAGCCGAGCGCAAAGGCGAGCGGCGGGATCTTCATCATCCAGAGCAGGACCGCGAAGAATGCGCCTGCCATGTAGAGCGGCCACGGCGCGTCGCCGCCGTCCATCATCGGCTTGACGATAGCTGCCATCGCATTGGCCTGCGGTGCCGCCAGCGCCCCCTCGCCCGTGAAGCCGTAGGCGTGGTGCATGAGGAAGACGACGCCGACCGAGACAACGCCCGCGAGCACGATGGAGACGAGCTGCCACTGCTGCATCTTCTTCGGCGTCGCGCCCGTGATGTAGGCGACCTTGAGCTCCGACATGAAGTTGCCCGAGACGGCGAGCGTCGCGCAGAGGAAGGACGCCATCATGAGGATCGCGATGATGCCCGTCTTGCCCGCCATGCCCGCGCCGCCCATGACGACAGCCGAGACGATGATCATGAAAATCGTCATGCCGGAGACCGGCTCATTGCCCGTGAAGGCAATCGAGCTGATGCCGACGACCGAGAGCATCAGCGCAAAGAGCATGACAAGCACAAACGCGATGACGGTCTGCGTCAGGCTCTCGGCGCACATCACATGGAAGAAGACGGCAAACAGGATGGTCATGAGCAGGCTGCCGAAGACGATCTGCGTCATCGGCAGATCCTGCTGCGTGCGCAGCAGCATGCCCGAGGAAGAAGCGCCCTTCGAGAAGAGGTCTGCGACAGCGCGCTTGACGACGCGGACGACGACGCCCGACATCGAGAGCAGTCCGATGATGCCCGACATCGCGAGCATGCCGATGCCGATGTGGCGGACGTACTGCGAGAAGACCGCGTCGACCGGTGCATTGGCGAGCAGCATCGTCTCGCCGCCGACGACCATCGTGTGGTCGCCGCCGAGATAATAGGCGACCGGGATGCAGACGAGCCACGAGAAGAACGAGCCAGCCGCGATGATGGCCGCATAGCGCAGGCCCGTGAAGTAGCCGATGCCGAGCAGCGCCGCGTCGTTGTCGAGGCTGAAGACGAGCTTGTACTTGTCTGCCAGTACCTGGCCCCAGTGGAACGTCGTCGTCGTCAGGAGCTCCTGCCACCAGCCGAGCGAGTTGAGCACGAAGTCGTAGACGAGCGCGACCGCACCGCTCACGAGCATGATGTGCGCCTTCGAACCCTCATCCGACTCGAGCACCTCCGCCGCCGCACTGCCCGATGGGAACGGGTAGACACCGTCCATCTCCTCGCAGAAGTAGCGGCGGAAGACCGTCGCCAAAAAGACGCCGAGCACACCGCCGAGCACGATCGGGATGGCCATCTCGAGGAACGAGACATCTTCGATGTTCAGGATGTAGAGCGCCGGCAGGATGAACATCGCGCCGCCGATGATATTCGTACCGGCACTCGCGATGGCCTGGATGTGGACCGTCTCCGGGAAGGCGTTCCTGCGGTGAAAGAGCACCGCCATGCCCATGGCCAGCACCGACACCGGTGCAAAGGCATCGACCGTCTGCCCGATCTTCAGGCAGAGATAGCCGACCGCCAGAGCAAAGAGCACCGAGAAAAATAATCCCCAGAACACGACGTACGAGTTGATCTCCTCGTACGTCTGATGGGGCGACATCCGTGGTGCATACGGACGCCGCGTCTTGTTTTCATCTGACATACAAATCCCCCTAATCCGCACTGTCCACTCGTCATGGATAACAGCACTACTACAGTTTACGCCAGGGCGGGATGTCTGTCAAGAATGTAAAACGCAGGATTCGCATGTATACAAGGGGATACAGCCTATATCACCGGTGAAATAGTTGCAACTGTCTTTTCTATATGTACAGATATCGTCTCTCACAAATGGACAATATCGATCTCAAAACGAGACATAGAAGGAAAAGTCACGCCTCTGTCGAATAAAAAACAGAAAGAACGCAAAATAAGTGGACAGAAAGTGGACAGAAAATAGAAAGAAGATGTACCTATGTTCCATTCCAAGATCACAAGGCGCCTCGTCACTTCATTTTTACTCATCGTGCTCGTCTCCCTCTCACTGCTCGGCATCCTGCTGCTCAACTACTTCCGCGACTACACGATGCAGCAGGAGAAGAACGCCCTAATCCTCAACGCAAAGATCATCGAGACATCACTGGAGGACCAGCTCTACAGCAGGGACGTATCCGGGCTCCACACGACGCTACAGGAGCTCCACGAGAAGACCGACCTGCGCGTGACCGTCATCGACGCCGATGGCGCCGTCCTCAGCGACACGGCCGACCCAAACCAGGCCATGAACAACCACCTCGACCGCGAGGAAGTCCAGCAGGCCATGACGGAGCCCTACGGGTTCGCCATCCGGCAGAGCGAGACACTGAAAGAGAACCTCATGTACGTCGCGGTCCCGGTCTACCGGGGCGGCCAGCTCATCGGCATCATCCGCACCTCCTCCTCACTCGTCTCGATGGAGCAGTCGTACCACACAGGCCTGCGCGTCATCCTCTCCGCCCTCTTCTTCGCGCTGCTCGCCGCGCTCATCATCGCCATCTGGCTCGCGCACCGGCAGGTCCAGCCCATCCGCTGCCTGAGCCTCGACGCCATGGAGATCGCCAGCGGCAACCTCCACAAGCGCCTGCAGTGGCAGAGCGGCGATGAGTTCGACACCCTTGTGCAGACCATCAACCAGCTGACGCGCAACCTCTCCGCCAAGATCCAGGAGTCGCAGGCCGAGGCCGACAAGATGAGCCTGATCCTCAACCACACCGACAACGCCATCATGCTCATCGATGAACGCGGCCTCATCGTCGACACGAACCGGCAGGCTGAAGAGGACTTCCAGCTGCAGGGGAATGCCCTGCACCGCCACAGCATCCACGTAATCGGCAGCGCAGAACTCTCCGAGACCGCGCAGGAAGTCTGCCGCCAGGGCAAAGCGCAGACCATCACGCTGACCATCCGCAGCAAGACATACCAGGTCTTCCTCGCGCCCTTCTACGACGGTCCCGACGAACTCGTGCTCGCCGTCTTCCACGACATCTCTCTGCTGAGGGAAATCCACCAGCGCCAATCCGAGTTCGTCAGCAACGCCGCTCACGAGCTCGCCACGCCGCTTACATCCATCTCCGGCTTCGCCGAGACACTCTTAGATGATGACTTCAAAGATCCAGAGGCCAGCCATCACTTCATCTCCATCATCTACCGCGAAGCCCAGCGCATGAACCGCCTGATGAAAGGCCTCCTAGAGCTCGCCCGCCTCGACAGCACCCACGGGCGGACCAACGTCAAGCGCCGCCCCGTCGCCATCAACGAGCTCCTGCACCAGACCACCGATCAGCTCCAGCAAAAAGCCAGCGCCAAGAAGCAGACCCTTCGCGAAGAGCCATCGCCCACACCCCTCTACGTCCTCGCCGCGCCCGAGCTCTTCGGGCAGATCCTCTACAACCTGACCGAAAACGCCATCAAATACACCCCGGAGGGCGGCACCATCCACGTCAAGGCCGAGCAGCAGGGCGATACCGCCACCATCACCGTCAAGGACAACGGCATCGGCATCGCCCCTGATGACCTCCCCCGCATCTTCGACCGCTTCTATCGCGTCGACAAAGCCCGCGCCCGCAAATCCGGCGGCAACGGCATCGGCCTCTCCCTCGTCAAATTCCTCGTCGAACTCTTCGGCGGCACCATCGAAGTCACGAGTCAGATTGGTCAGGGCACCACCTTCACCCTGACCTTCCCCCTCACGACAAAATCCTAACAAGCACACAAAAAGGCTTCCATCGAATCACCTACGATGGAAGCCTTTTCCATTCTCACTAGAAACGTATAACGCTGCTCGGTTGCAAAAGCAAGGCGACCGCCCAAAGGGCCAGTCGCCGCGCGTCCCACTAAGACCGGAGAACACTTTGCGATAACGTACCTCAGGGCGAGGGGATATCTGTCGCCTGCAGGAGCGCAGTGACCGCCCGCAGGGCTGGTCCCCAAGCAGGCCGCGTCAAGGCTCTGCGATGTCAAAGCGTCGCGGCAGGCGGCGAACCGCCAATGCCCCGCGCACCCGCATGGGGACCATTCAACGGAGCGACGAAGCCGACAGATATCCCCTCGCCCCGTCGTAGCCCCACTTATTTCCTGCAGACAAATCCTGCAAACGATCCCGTCCGCGTGACCTTTACCTCCCGGTACATGCTGCGCAGCCGCTCCTCGAGGCTCTCCGCCGTATCAAAGGGCGGCGTGAAGAACCCCATCGGCACGCAGAACGCCCGGACAAAGAGATCCGTGACCCGGTTCTGCCCCTTGATGTAGCAGCATCCCGTGAACGTGCCGCCCTTCTTCAACACGCGATGTGTCTCACAAAAGGCAGCCATCTTGTTCGGGAACGCATGCAGGCCGTTGAGCGAGAGCACGCAGTCAAATGAGCTGTCGAGATACGGCAGATTGCCGACATCACCGCGCGCAAACTCCACCTGATGCAGGCCGCGCGCCGCGGGCGATGCCATTGCCTGTGCGAGCATCTGCTCCGAGTAGTCGAGGCAGACAATCTTCGCCGCCTTCATCTTCTGGTAATGCGGCAGCGAGAGCACGCCCGTGCCGACCGGCACCTCGAGCAGCGTGCCCGAAAAATCCTCCGGCAGCCCCTGGAACGCCTGCCGGACGAACGACTCGTAGCGCGGCCCGCGAAGCTGCCAGAAAAAGCGGTTGGCAAGCCTTCCGAGCAGGCTCTCATTCTTCATCATACCGTCGTATCCCTTGCTGAGCTGTCCGACGACCGCATACGCATTGTGCACGATCTCTCTGCGCTCCATCTCATCCCTCGCCTTTCCGCTGCCTGTATCGCTTCTCATATTACCTACTATGCTATCACATAGGCGGGCGGCTGGATATGGGATTTGTCACAGATGGGATGGAAACGGTATTGGATTGTCCTGTTTTCGAGCGTCTTATTTCCGCAACGTCTCGCGGTCGATCTCCGTGCCGTCCGGCAGGAAGCAGGCGATCTCCACGCTCGCGTCCTTGACGCAGAGCGTCAGGTAATTGTCCGTCTCCGGCTGCGGCGCGATGACCTTGTCGAGCGCATGGTCGACCCAGATCCCCGGATAGCGCACATTGCCCGCGACGCCCGTCAGGATGTAGAGCGGACCGCTTGCATCACGCTGGAAGTTCTTGATATGGCCGCGGTTGCGGTACGTGTGCAGGTGCGCCGAGAAGACGATGTCGATGCCCGCCTCATCGAAGAGCGGCATCCAGGCACGGCCCTCGTCCGAGAAGCCCTCCTGGCGGTCTGGCCGGTTCGTGATGCGGTACTGCAGCGGGTCCTTGTGCATCAGCACGATCTTCCACGTCTTGTCGGTCTTCTTGACATCCTCGCGGAACCACGCCTGCTGCGCTTCGAGGAGGCCCTGATGGAAATCCGCTGCCTCCTCCGTCTGCGTGTCGAGCACGATGAAGTGCGCCGGGCCGTAGTCGAACGAGTAGTAGCGTCCCGCAAACTCCTCGCTGCCGTTTGCAGGCAGTGCGAATTCGTGCAGGTACGCCACAGGCTCGCGGACCTTCCAGTCCTCGTTGTAGGTCTCGTGATTGCCCATCAAGGGGGCCACGGGGATGCGGTCGATGATGCCCGCGACCGCGTCGAACCACGCCTCCCACTGGCGGTGGTCCTCGCCGTTGTCGACGAGATCGCCCATATTGATGAAGAAGTCTGCTCCTTCATTGCGCTCTGCCGCCCCCTGCGCGAGGTGCTTCCAGTCCGTGTAGTCATTCGACTGCGAGTCCGGAAAAATCAGCGCCGAGAACGCGCCGCCATCATCCGTCTGCAGCGCGTGCCAGTCATCATACTGGCCGTCTGCCTTGATGCGGTATTCATACGGCTGGCCCGCCTCCAGTCCGCAGAGCCTTGCCGTGTAGAGCTCGACCGTCACGCCATCGTCCGTGAACGACTCGCGTGCAGCCGGGCTCGATTCGATGGCCTTCGCGCCTTTCAGGCGGTACTCGACGACCGCATCTGTCCATTTCACATCCGCCTGCCACATGATCGTGCGCGCATGGGCATTGTCCGACGCGATGACCTGGCGCAGATCGCGCAGGACGGGCCTTCCCTGCGCTGCGCCGAGCGCGTGCTTGGCCAGCCGTCCCGCCAGCTCCGTGCGCGAGAGCGCCCAGCCGCCGCCTGCCAGCACCACAGCACCCGCGCAGATGGCCAGGAACCTGCGCCGCGACATCGTCCTGCCCTGCGCCTCATTCTCCTGGCGGCCATGATCTTGTCTATCGTGATCGTTATCCATGATAATTCCTTTCCTGATTCAAAACGAGCAAGCTAACTCACTGTATTTATTGTAGCAAGTCTTTGTAAAATTCACCTGAAAATCCTGCCTGCCTCTATCATACAAAAAAACTGCCGCTTTGCGAAATGCTTATCGCGAAGCGGCAGTCATAGAGCCGAGGCATGGCTCAGGGGAACAGCAACAGGGGGATGTGCTGCAATCAGACGTAGCGGCAGACGTGGTCGACTGCGATGTCTGAGAAACCGAATGCCTCAGCCTTCGTCAGGCGGCCATTGGCAATGGAGGCAATCTCCTTGACGAGCGCGCGGCCCATCTCCGGGACGGTCTTCTCGCCGCGCACGATGGGGCTGAGGTCGGCATCCATATTGTCCTCCATGCAGCGGTACGTCCGCTCATTGGCCGTGACTTTGCAGACCGGCACGATGGCATTGCCTGTCGGCGTGCCGCGGCCCGTCGTGAAGATGATGACCTGGCAGCCCGCCGCGGCCATCGAGGTCACCGACGAGATGTCGTAACCCGCCGTGTCCATGACGAGCGCACCGCGCTTTGTCGGGCGCTCCGCCTGCTCGAGAACCTCGACAATCGGGCGCGTGCCGCCCTTGCGGATGCAGCCGAGGCTCTTCTCGTCGAGCGTCGAGAGGCCGCCCGCCTTGTTGCCAGGCGTCGGCTGGCCGGCGCGGCAGTCCTGGCCAGCCGCACCGAGATGCGCCTCATACGCCTCGCAGACGCGGATGATCTGGCGCTGGATCTGGGGCGTCGCCGCGCGCTTGGCGAGGATGTGCTCGCCGCCGATCCACTCGATGGACTCGCTCATCATGGCAGAAGCGCCCATGTCGACGAGGATGTCGCTGAGCTCGCCGACAGCCGGATTGCAGGCGATGCCCGACGTCGCATCCGAACCGCCGCACTCGATGCCGAGCAGGAGCTCCGACGCGGGGAACAGCTCCTTCTGCTGCATGCCGGCCTGCTGCGCCATGTCGCGTGCGGCGCGCACAGCCTTCTCGATGGTCTTGAGCGTGCCGCCCTCCTCCTGGATGCCAAACGAAGCGACAGGCTTGCTCGTCATCTTCTGGATCTTCTCGCGTAGCGCTGCATGCGGGACCGTCTCACAGCCGAGGCCGATGATGACGACACCGTAGACATTCGGGTTGCAGGCAAAGCCCGTCAGCACCTTCTGGCTCATGGCCGTATTGGCCGCCACATCCGAGCAGCCCGTGTTGAAGACGATGTTGACCGCGCCGCGCACCTGGCTCGCGACGATGCGGCAGCACTCGCTGCCGCAGGCACACGTCGGCAGGATCAGCACGTGGTTGCGCACGCCCGGACGTCCCTCCGCGCGGCGGTAGCCCCAGAACGAGAACGGTGCGAGGTCCGGCGCGCCAGCCGACCGCTTGGCCTGCATCACGAAATCATCGCCCGCGAGCTCGCTCTCGTAGTCGCGCGGCACGCTCTTTAAGTTCTTGTCGTTGACCCAGTGGCCCTTCTTGACCGGAGCGACGAGCTTGCCGAGGCTCTCGCCGTACTTGATGATGTCCTCACCCGCTGCGAGATCCGTCAGCGCAATCTTGTGGCAGTACGGGATATCCTCCTCCGCCACGAGCGTCCGGAGCGCTGCGCCGTCCTGATAGACGACGCTCTGTCCGCGCTTCACTTCCTTGACACACGTCACGACATTATCGTGTTCGTCCATCAGCAATGCATTGATGCTCTGTTCCATCTTCATTCCTCCGCTCTGCTCGATTCCGTGAATCCAAAGTCTTCGTCTTTCGTCATTACCCAAAGCATACCGCATTTCCCCTATTTATTCCAATTTATAGATTTTACATCAGGATAAATCTGATATAATAATAGGCACGAGATACCCCAGACAGACGCCAGAAGAAAGAAGGAATTCCCATGCAGCAGGACATGCGCTACGTCTATGAAGTCTACAAGCAGAAGAGCTTTTCCAAGGCCGCGCAGGCGCTCTTCATCACCCAGCCGGCCCTGAGCATCGCGATCGGCAAGCTCGAAGACAAGATCGGCATGCCCATCTTCGACCGCAGCACGCGCCCCATCAGTCTGACCACCGCCGGGCGCGTCTACCTCCGGGCCATCGAGCGGACGCGGGCGCTCGAACAGGACCTTCGCCATCAGCTCGATGACATCCGCGAGCTGAAGCACGGCGAGATCACGATCGGCAGCAGCCATTTCATCAACGCCTACATCCTGCCCCGCATCCTCACCGCGTTCAACCAGGCCTTCCCGCAGATCCGCCTGAACCTGCTCGAAGGCAGTTCCCACGCGATGGCCCACATGCTTGAGCAGGGCGAGATTGACCTGACCTTCAGCTGTGACGACTGCGTCATAAAGAACTTCGCGAGCACGCCCGCCTTCACCGACACCATCCTGCTGGCCATCCCCGGGGACGGTCCCCGCCACGCGCAGCGCGAGCGCCTGACGGCAGCAGACATCCTCGCCGGGCGCCACCTCGACCCCGACTGCCCGAGCGTCAACCTCACGGACTTTGCCGCAGAGCCCTTCATCCTGCTGCGCAGCGGCAACAACCTGCACGACCGCGCCATGCGCTTCTTCCACCGGGCAGGCATCGAGCCCGCGGTCAAGATGGAGCTCTCTCAGATGGCCACCGCCTACCGTCTCGCCGAAGCAGGCTTCGCCGCCACCTTCCTGAGCGACCGCCTCATCGCCCACAAGGACAGCCGCCTCTCATTTTACCGCCTCGCCGCCCCCGAAAGCCGGCGCAGCTTCTACGCCCTGACGAATCCCAAGCGCTACACGTCAGAAGCCGTCCAGCAGTTCATCAGCCTCATGCACCAGGCCAACACAATCTGACACAAAAAAATCGCATCGCCTCCAGATGGTACATCCAGATGGCGATGCGATTTTTTACGTTGCCGTCACTTTGCCTTCGGCGCAGGATCATCAGGCGTCCAGCCCGGCGGCAGGCTGGCAGCAGAGCCGAGCGCCGTCACGCCGGAGTTGTAGCCCTCCGTGCCGGCCCCGCGCTTGCCCGTGGGGTAATAGACCACCTTCGACGGATCCTGGCGGTCTACCGAGTAGATGTGGTCCGCCGTCTTCTTCTGCGAATCAGCCAGCGCGAACGGGCGGTTCAGTGGCAGCTTCGGGCGCGCCATCTCCGTCTGGCGTGTCTGCTTCAGCATCCAGTCGTAGCAGGCCGGCGTGCCGTGACCGTAGAACCAGGCCGACATATGGCTGACATTGCCCGTGAGCACCGCCTGATAGATGCCCGTCTCATTCGGCTCCGACACGAGGCGGCGGATGGAGGCATCGCGCTTGGACGCCGTCGTCTTATCATCGAGGACGAGATCCCGGCGCGGGACCTGTGCGCCCGCGAGGTCATCGTAGAGCACGCGGTACTCCGTATTCTCCTGCGCCGTATTGAGATAGAGGATGTTGTCATCCGACACCATGTAGAACCAGTTGCGGTAATCCACCGGCCGGCCGTCGCTGTCCTTCTGCCAGACGAGTTTCCCGTCGGCCGGCATGCTGTAGTACGACGTGCCGTTGAACGGGTACTCCTTGTTGAAGTTGTTGCCCCACTTGCAGCTCATGGGCAGCAGCGCCGCAAAGTAATTGTCGCGCTGCGCCGCCATCGCCATGACCGTCATGCCGCCCATGGACTGGCCGCTGCCGTAAATCCGGTCTGGATCGATCGCGTACTGCTGCGTGATCGCATCCATCAGCTCCCAGACTGCCGGCTCCGCGCAGCTCAGCGTCCAGTTGTCGCGCGCCATGCGGAGGTTGTAATGCGGGTTGGCCGAATCCATCGGATAAAACTCGGCGATAGCCGGGCAGACGACGATGACCCCGTCGAGGCCGTTCTCCTTGGCGAGCGCCTGGAACGACGCCGAAGCGTAGTTGGCTGCCGCCTGCGACTCCGTCAGCGTCAGGCGCGGATCCGAGCTCATCGAGCCGGCATCGTGGATGTGCAGGACAAGCCCATACTTCTTCTGCGGGCTGTAGTCCGCCGGGACGTAGAGCGCATACGGGAGATCAAAGTCCCAGTACTTGCCATTCGCCTCATCGAAGCAGTGCGTGGCGTGGAATGCCGTACCGTTCTCGATGGTATGCAGCTGATACCCCTCGATCCCCTTGATCTGGTAAGCCCCTTCCTTCGCGTAATTGTACGACTCCGGCGGGCGGCTCTTCCCCGTCTGCGGATCGTAGCCGACATACGTCTCCTTCATGTAATTCGTGACCGCCTGATCCGAAGGCAGGATGATGCCCTCTGCCGTCCGGATCGCCTTCTGCTGCGTCACACCCGCGTACATCGTGATGGCGTACGAGCGCGGGAAGCGGCCTGTCTGGTAGTCCGTGTTGACTTCCAGGATGACATACGAGCCGGACGCCTTGCCGCCCGCCGCATCCGTGTCCGGCACATCATTGACATAGACCCGTTTGAGCGCGCCGGGCGACGTGCCCTGCGTCAGATCCTGCTCTCGAAGCGTCATGCCGTAGTCCTCAATGGCAAACGTGCTCACATCGACCGCCGCAGCCGGTATCGGCCGGTCATACGAGAGCACGATGGCCTTGAGCTTCGAGCCATCCGTATCGACAAAGCCCACCGTCCGGACATCCCGGATGGCCTGGTCTGCCGTCGTGACAAAGTCCGGCTTCTGCTGCTGCACTTGCGGTGCAGGCGGCGCCTCTGCCGCCCAGACAGGAGCTGCCGTGCCCAAAGAAAGCATCACCGCCAACAAAAGGATTGCCCCGGTTTTCCGATTCATAAACACACCCTCAATTCCAACAAAACACGATACTCTGTCCGCATTTTACACCTTTCCGGCCAGACAAAAAAGAGGGTATCCATTAGAATCCGTGCTGTACTCAGCAGGGCAGCATCGGCTTTTCCTCGTGGAAACAGCAGAACGTGTGCCAGAGCACCATGACAATCCATAAGCAAAGGGTGCGCTCAAGAAAGTAACTTTCTTGAGCGCACCCTTGTATTATATTGCGGTACCCGCTTGCGGCGGGCTATGCGATATTATTTGGTGGCAGTCTTCTTGTCCTGCGTGGCGAGAAGCTGCTGGACCATGGCCTTGAGTTCCTTGATCTCGCTGTCCTGCTTCTTGAGCTGATCGTCCTGACGGGCGACGGTTGCGCGCAGCTCCGTGATCTCCTGCGTGGAGCCCGGGCGGATCTGGGATTTGCCCTTCGGGCCGAACTTAAAGCTGACGCCTGCATTGATCATGTTCTCGCCATTGCCGAAATTCGTGCCGAGGCTAAACATCGTGTCCTCATCCGGGCGGTAGAACGCGCCGACAGCCGCACTGTTGGCATCACGGTAGTTGCCGTAGCCAACAGCGAAGTCCCACTTGTCATCCGGGTCGAAATCAAGAGGATGCAGCGCCGCCAGAGCCGCAGCACCAGCACCGACCTTGTTGATCTTGCTGTCGAGGTTGTTCACACGGCCATTGATGTTCGTGATGCTCGAAGCATTCGAAGCCACCTGTCTGTCGAGTGACGAGAGGTTCTCACCAGCCGTGTTGGACGATTTCACATATGTGCCATCCTTCTTGACGCGCGTCTCGTTGTAGACCGTGCCTGCATTGACGGCAGCCTTTGAGCCTTTCTCGATGGAAGCATCTTCATTGACCGTAAGATGATCTGTCGTGATGTTCTTAGCTGTTGCATTATTGACTTGGATATCTTTGTTCAGAGATACCTGGTAATTTGCCGGTTTTGTCGGATCTGTCTCTGTATTTGTCACAGTGATATTCGAGCCATCGCCCTTGACAGTACCTACGCCACCATCTTTGCCATCCTTACCATCTTTACCAGCAGGCCCTTGTGCACCGGTATCACCTTTATCACCCTTCGGACCTTGGGCTCCAGTTGCACCGGTATCACCTTTGTCGCCCTTGTCTCCTTTCGGGCCTTGTTCACCAGTTGCACCGGTATCACCTTTGTCGCCCTTGTCTCCTTTCGGGCCTTGTTCACCAGTTGCACCGGTATCACCTTTATCACCCTTGTCTCCTTTCGGGCCTTGTTCGCCAGTTGCACCGGTATCACCTTTGTCGCCCTTGTCTCCTTTCAGGCCTTGTTCACCAGTTGCACCGGTATCGCCTTTGTCTCCCTTGTCTCCTTTCGGGCCTTTGAAGTCCGGATCATCTTTCAGAGCATCTTTATCCAACGTAACCAATACTCGTTTGTCGCCTTCACTGCCGACTTCCCGTGCTAACAAGCCATCGCCAAAGTCAAACTGCAGATTGCTGATCGTCATATCCTTTGCAATCTGGTTTCCGCCTGTATACACACCACTGGCAACTTTACCGCCGGTATAGATCTGAACAGGCAGATTCATCACGGCCTTCAGCTGTGCCACGTTAACTGCATCCGTATCGTTGAAGCCAGCAGCTAAGTTGGTAATCTGACGGGTAATAGCCGGGGTAGTTACGTTATCGTCTTTATCCTTTTCTTCTGCATGACCGACTGAAACTGCAGCCGCCGTCGATTTCCAGGTGCCAGTGGTATCATTCTGATGGTCACCATTTGCCGGGTCATAACCGACTTGATCCTTATCGATAACAGCTACAGAACCGGCACCGATGGCTACACCGCCTGTTTTTTCGACGTTGGCATTACGGCCGAGGATCGTTGCATCAGTTACCGATGTCGTCATCTTGCTGTCAGCCGAGCCGATGATGACAGAGCCATTTGCTTCTTTCACTTCACGGTTATCACCGAGGAGCTGGATGTTATCTGTCGTCTTGACGGCGTTCCTGGAACCCAGCACGGATACACCATGCGACGAATCGACGGTATTGCCGATACCGGAAACCACGATAGCTCCCTTTTCATCCTGCTGAAGTTTACCCTTCAATGTATCCTGAAGCGCTTTGGCCGAATCGCCGCCTTCCGTCGGGGCCTCGATATCGGTCAGCGAATTGGTGACTTCATTGCCCGCACCGAGAATCGTCGTATTGTTGGAGTTGGCAATCCGGTTGGCCGTACCGACGATGCTGCTAGCCACGCCCGAATTATCAGCTGCGTCCTTATCCTGATATTTATACGACTCAATGCTGTTCAGCGAACCATCTACGGTAGCTGCGAAGTTCTGAATCTTCTTCTTGGCCGTCGTAGCGGAATAAGCACCCGTTACAGTAGCGAACGTGCCGTTGTTGAAGCTGTTTGTGCCAAGGGTCGTCATATTGACATTATTGAAGTTATCGCGCAGTTTCTGGGAATCCGTACCATCTACTTCGTCTATATCGGCAATGGCACCTTTATACATGTGAGAACCGACCATCAGGCTGCCTGTGCGAGCAAAGCTGTTGCGGCCGATGGCAATACCACCGGCTTCATTTCCCGGTGTAAGCGGAATGTTATTGTCATCGAACTTAGTCTGGCCAAAGGCCCAGCTCTTCTCGGTATTGCCGTACATATTTTCAACACATGCATTCTGACCGAGGGCAATACTTCCGCCCTGATTAACATAAGAATCAACATGGGAATCCTGACCAATGGCCACGTCGCCGCCGTTAGCATTCGGTTTGCTACCATCACTAGAACGAATCCAGGAGCCAGTACCAATAGCGACACCGTTAGCACTGCCTGCATAAGCCGTATCGCCGATAGCAACAGCACTCGCCTTATCTGCGTTTGCTCCAACACCTGCCGCCAGAGCATTAGTTCCGGTAGCGCCATCATTCTTGTAATTCTTTGCAGTAGAATCCGCGGAATTTACACTGTAGAAATGCGTCTGAGCCGCTTTCAACTGAGCCACATTGACGGCATCCGTATCCTGCGTGCCAGCTGCGACGTTAGTAATCTGGCGGGTAATGTTCTTAGAAGCATCGCCGACGGAAACGGCAGCCGCCGTCGATTTCCAAATGCCGCTTGTATCTTTATTGCGGTCAGTTCCAGACGGATCATAACCAACTGCATCCTTATCAACAGAAGCTACCGAACCTGCACCAAGGGCCACACCGCCATCGACCTTAGCATTGGCATTATGACCGACGATGACAGTGTCTTTATTTGAGGTTGTGATTGGCGTCTTTTCGTCGGCATTGCCGATAATCACGTTATGGGTCTGGCCTTCTGCTACGGTGCGATAATCGCCGATGACCGTATTGGAATCAGCCCCCTTATTGATCGTGACACTCTGTCCCAGCACCTTTACATGGCTGGCATCGGTAATGGAACTGTTGAACCCATCCAGATAGTTGTACTGTACTTTCTTGTAAGTCGTCGATTTCATGGAGTTCCCCACGCCCATGATTTGTGAATTCTGGGTCTTTTCAGCGCTGTTGGCACCGCCGATGACCAGGGTAGCACCGCCTGCACTGCTGGCAACACCATCCATCAGAGCTTTCTGCATATCGGCAGCAGATTTGAACAATGAACTGTAAGCAGACGTATCAAATGAAGCGATGGAGTCTTTGACGCTATTGCCTGCGCCCATAACGATGGCCCCATTGCTGTTGGTCACTTTGTTGGCCGTACCGGAAATCATATTGGCTACACCACTAGTAGAGTCATAACTTGATAAAGACTCATTAGAATTAAAGGTGCCGATAACTGTAGCAAAAGCATTTTTTGTAGCATTGCCCGTATCAGAACGACCGGCCGCTTCATACTGATTAGTCTGTACATTATAGCTGCCAATGGTAGTAGCAAAACCGCCGCCGGTATAGGAATTGGTCCCCAAAGTAGTGGAAGCTACACCAAACTGACGCAGTTGGTCTGCTGTGGTATCACCGATGGAAATCTTATTTTCTGCCAGTGTATGAGCACCGATTTCGATGGAGCCTGTACGGGCATACGAATTCGTTCCTATTGCAATAGCCTCGGGTAAATTCTTTTTAGCATGTTCATTCGAGTGAATATTCCAGCCCGTCTGGACTAAGCCATGCCACATAGTGGGGTCTGCTTTTTCTCCAAACGAAAGCATAGATTCCTGTGTCCCGCCGCCGATAAAGACCTTGGCATTCTTGCCGATGGCAATATTGGTCCCATCGTTGACCGGACTGATGTCGTAAGCAATGGGCTGGGCCCCTTTGTCCACAATATCCTTGTCCGCGGCCCAGCTGATGCCTGGCGTGCATCCCCACGTCAGGGCACCGGCGGTGAGAGCCATGGCGATGATGCGGGCCGGGGCTGGGGTGCTATGGTCGATAGACGGTTGACTGCTCTTGTGGTTCCGCTTAGCAAGTTCGGACACGACGATGTAGCACTGTCGTGCCTTGCTGTAGATAACTTTGTAGATTCGATTCATTCGGACTTCCCCTCCACTCTCATTTATCACTGAATTCATATGATTAAATTTAGTTTTAGGATAAGACCTATTGTTGTCGCACAGTCAATATCGACATTGTTATCTATCATCGTTCTTTAGATATGTATGATATATCAATTTGTTGTTGCTGGAGATAAAAACAGCATGCGGCAGGGATAATGTCGCATGCTGTGAGGGGTCAACCGGATATGCTTTCTGCTGAAGGCGCGCTGCTGTCATCTCTTTGGATAGGCACCTGGAAGCGCAGGGTTTCGGCGGTCTTGCGGAAATCCTGCGCATCAAGGACGCCGATGATCTGGCAGGTGACATCGCCGATCAGCGTGCAGTTCTCTTGCTGGCAGTAGGCCAGGAGCTTCTCCATGTAGGCCGGGGCCTGCTCAAAATCTTCGAAATAGACACAGGCACACGTACTGCTCTCGTACGTCTCCGTCTTTACTTTCTCCGTGCTGTCATCGGGGACGATCATGCCAATCCGATCTGCCCGGCAGCGCCCCGCGAGGAAATCCTCCTGTTTCACCGTCAGGAAGGCATTGTACGGATAGACGCCGCGAATTTTCTTCTTGTGCAATTCTCCTTCCATGCACGAGAGATCGTAGACGACGCTGCCGAAATCCTCCTGGAAGTAATTGCGCACCGCCTTCTTCATGTAGACATGGGATGACGGCACGTACCCAATCGTCAAGGTGTCCTTGGGCGGCCGGTGTGTGAAATAGTCATTCCAGCGAAGGACCTTCTGGAGCTCTCTTTTCTGCCATTGCAGCTCACGCATCTTCCGGTCCAGCTCAACGACCTTCTGGCTATACGTATGCACTAGGAAGTCGGCACTGGAGTGATCCAGGATAGCCGCAATCTCCTTGAGGCTCAGGCCTAGATCCTTGTTGTGCTGGATCATGTGGAACACCATGCTCTGCCTGACATCGTAGATGCGGTAGTTGCTCTTCGGATTGACCTCTATCGGCTTCAGCAGTCCTTTCTCATCATAGAGCCGCAGTGTCGCCAATGTCGTATGATTCAACTTGGCCATCTGGCCGATTGTGATCTTGTTGTTCTTCATGATTATCCCTCCGCGAATGCTGTCATCTCGGCTGCCACAGTCTCATCATGCAAGCCCAACCAGGTAATCCAACGATACATGATAATACTTCGCCAGTATGATGAGCCGCTCTATCGGCAGCTTGCGCTTGCCGAGCTCATACATGCCATAGGCGACCTGACTGCAGTGCAGGACCTTGGCGACATCCGCCTGGGATAAGTTATTGCGCTCACGCAGATCTTTTAGATTCTTTGCCCAGATACTAGGCGTATGACGCAGGGCGGCTCCATCCGCCTTAGGCTGACATTCCCCCATCGCGACGTCCCCCCCGTGTACATTTGTGCACTTTGCGGTTGTAACCTGTACATCCATGACAATGACATTCCTTTCTAAAAATAACGGGACTGTTCTCATACATGCATCTGCCATATGGCTAATGCACGTTTAGTTTTATCATAACCCATATCTTAAGATTAGGGTCAATATGCATTTTGATTTTACAGATTCAGAAATACAATCCATATATTTGCCAATATACAAGAGAAGTTCTTCCTTCTGTCTGTATTGTACTACGACTTCCCTTGAATACATACCACTATTCTGCTGTCTTGCAGGAAAAATGAGATAGATCACACAGAAAAAGGATGTATTTATCTTGCAGGTGTGTGATATTATGAAATTGCGATTACAGATTGTATAGCATATTGTTATAAAACAAGACACTAAATAAATATCCCCCGGCATAGCCGGGGGTTTTATATTTACGGCCTTATAAGGCCTCTGCTTACCAGCTGCGCTTAAAAGCGCTTGTCGGTCCGTCATA
>Ga0256404_1000634_pt1 | contig 90682 bp, 70 predicted proteins | sample RumenRJG_01DNA_FD_185990 | JGI IMG/M metagenome (GOLD analysis project Ga0256404, IMG submission 185990) | Bovine rumen microbial communities from Lethbridge, Alberta, Canada - RJG_01 | ecosystem: Host-associated > Mammals > Digestive system > Stomach > Rumen | place: Canada: Alberta | collected... | reverse complement strand
TAGCCGTGATCATGGGCAGCATCATGCTCTTCGGAGGCTGCAAGGAACTGTCAAACTACGACAATGGATTCATGCTGCTCGACGTGGTCATCAGCGGACCCGGCGTAAGCAACCACGCAGCAATGGTAGAGATGGAATCAACCCTGCAGCTGTCGGCTCAGGAGAAATTTGACGGCATGACCGACATGATTTGGAAGAGCTTCGACGAGAGCATCGCCAAGGTAGACCCCAAGACCGGTCTGGTAACTCCCGTGGCTCCCGGCACAGTGAAGATTACCGCCTACACCGACACGAAGGACGTGCGCCAGGGTGACTACATCATGATCACCGTGGTTGGCAAGAGCCTCGGCGTCATCGACGACGCACTCGACCAGTCGCTGGCTGACTAAACAACAAAAAAACTGATGACTCGAATGAGCCATCAGTTTTTTTATGTCTTGATGTGAATCGGAATATCCCGAATCATCACCAATGGTTTTTATTTCACCTCCCAAATATCGTTGGTTTCCAAGAGTTCTGCGAAGTTGTGGTACTTCTTCTGAGCGCTGACCTCAGCAATCTGGGCACTGACAGCCTCGTCGTAGGTGGGTGCGTCGACGTCGCGGATGACACCGAGGGCTACGGGGAATCCATCGCCGTTACCCATCAGGGCGAGCTTCAGCTGCAGGGTGTTGTCCTCGCAGTGAGCATCGTGAACCAGTACGTCGTCGAGGGTGTAGCCGTCCTTGCCAATCTCGACAATCTTCAGGCCGAAACCTTCCTGAACCAGACCGAACTCGTTGTTCTCGCCAAAGACGAGCTTCTCGCCGTGACGGACGTAGATGGCATTCTTCTTGCGGCCCTCCTTATTATATACGGCTTCGTGGGCTCCGTCGTTGAAGATGACGCAGTTCTGCAGAATCTCGCAGACGGCAGCCCCCTTGTGCTGGTAGGCAGCCTTCAGGATGTCTATGGTGCCAGGCTGGTCGGTGGCTACGGCACGGGCGAAGAAGTGTCCGCGGGCACCGAAACAGAGCTCAGCGGGACGGAAGGGGTCCTCTACCGTACCATAGGGGCTCGACTTAGAGACGAAGCCGCGGGGTGAGGTGGGCGAGTACTGTCCCTTGGTCAGTCCGTAGATGCGGTTGTTGAGCAGAATCATGTTGAGGTTGATATTACGGCGGTTGGCGTGGATAAAGTGGTTACCACCAATGGCCAGTCCGTCGCCATCGCCGCTGACCTGCCATACGGTCAGGTTGGGGTTGGCAACCTTAGCGCCCGTAGCAATGGCTGCGGCACGTCCGTGGATGGTATTCATACCGTAGGTGGCCATATAGTGGGGCAGACGACTTGAACAGCCGATACCTGAGATAACGGCGGTATCCTCGGGGGCTACGCCGATTTCTGCTAATGCTTTATGGAATGATGCCAGGAAGAAGTGGTCACCGCAACCGGGACACCAACGTGGCTGGCCTTTCTTGAAATCTTGTGCTGTGTAATTACTCATATTTCTTATTTTTTTAGGACTACGAATTACACGAATTTTACGAATTATTTTCGATTTGGAAAACGCTCGAATCTAAGTGACGATTCTCCGAAGTTTATCAGTATCGACAGCGGATAACCAGCTACCTTCGCATAGTTGATGGCTTGCGAACGGTGCATGTCGTCAAGTTCCTTTACGGCTTTCAATTCTATGATGATTTGGTCGTAACAGATGAAATCAGGGACAAACGTAGAGGCGAGTACAACGTCGTTATAAACGGCTTGCAGTTGAGTCTCTCTCTTATAGGGTATTCCTTGGTTTCTAAATTCAACCTCAAGAGCGTCTTGATATACTTTTTCAGAAAAACCACAGCCAAAATATCTGTGAACAGCCATTGCCGCCCCGATAATCTTATGGGATTCCTGGGGAAATGTTATGCTGACTGGACGATTCAACTGAGGCATAAAATAATTCGTTTAATTCGTATAATTCGTAGTCGTTATATTACTTCTTTACTATCTCTTCGAATGCCGTCACTAACTCCTCAACCACGAAGGGTTGGCCCTTGACTTGGTTGAACTGGTAGGGAACGAGGCCGTCGACCTTCATGCGGAGGTAGGCAGCCAGTTGACCCATGTTCTGTTCGGCCACAACCACCTTCTTGTACTTCTTCAAGACCTCGGCGGTGTTCTTAGGCAGCGGGTTCAGATACTTGAACTGTGTCTGGGCAACCTTGTAACCCTTCTGACGGAGCTCGTCCATGGCAGAGTGCAGGTGGCCATAGGTAGAACCGAAGCCAACGACCAGCAGGTCGGCATCCTGTACGTCGCCCTCTACTTCGAGGTCGGGCACCTGGATGTTGGCAATCTTCTGCTGGCGCAGACGCGTCATCAGGTCGTGGTTCTCGGGATTGGTCGAGATAGCACCCGTCTCGGAGTCCTTCTCCAAACCACCCAGGATGTGGGTGAAGCCCTCGCGACCCGGTACGGCCCAGTAGCGGGTACCGTTCTCGGCGCGCATGTAGGGAGTCCACTTGCCTTTCAGTTCCTCAGGAACATAAGGAGGCTGGATGGCATCCAACTTGGCTATCTCCGGCAACTTAAACGCACTGGAGCCGTTGGCGATATAGGCATCGGTGAGCAGCACGACGGGTGTCATGTGCTCAAGGGCTATCTTACAAGCCTGGTAGGCAGCATCGAAGCAGTCGGCAGGACTTGTGGCTGCCAGCACGGGCATGGGACTCTCACCGTTGCGGCCGAAGAGCACCTGCAGCAGGTCGGTCTGTTCCGACTTGGTGGGCAGACCTGTGGCAGGACCGCCGCGCTGTACGTCGAGGATGACCAGGGGCAGCTCCATGATGACGGCCAGATTCATGGCCTCTGACTTCAGGCAGATGCCAGGACCAGAGGTGGAAGTGACGCCCAGTGCACCGGCAAACGAGGCACCGAGGGCAGAGGCTGCACCGCTGATCTCGTCTTCACACTGAACGGTGGTCACACCCAGCGACTTGTGCTTCGACAACTCGTGGAGCACGTCGGTAGCAGGGGTGATGGGGTAGGAACCCAGGTAAAGCTTCAGACCGGCTTTCTCGGCAGCAGCAATGAAACCGTAAGCTGTTGCCTTGTTACCGGTGATGTCCATATAACGGCCCGGCTCCTTGTGCTTCGACTCGATGCGATAGACGTTGACAGCCGAGGAGTGGGTGTTGTGTCCGTAGTCGTAACCAGCCTGCACCACCTTGATATTGTTCTCGGCAATGGCAGGCTTCTTGGCAAATTTCTCTTTCAGGAAGTTGGCCACCAGCGACAGGTCGCGGTCGAACAACCAGCAAACCAGACCGAGGGCAAACATGTTACGGCATTTGAGGATGGCCTTGTTGTCCATGCCGGTGTCTGCCAGACAGTCCTTGACCATCGTGGTCAGCGGGCACTGGATGACGCGGTCGGGGTCGACACCCAGTTCGCCCAGGTAGTCGTCGCTCTGGAATTGTGCCTTCTCGAGGTCCTTGGGACCGAAGGAGTCGGTGTCGATGATGATGGTAGCCTGCGGCTTGGCATACTTCAGCTGCGTCTTCAACGCTGCCGCATTCATAGCCACCAGCACGTCACACAGGTCGCCCGGCGTGTATACCTTGCCGGCACCGATGTGTACCTGGAAACCTGAGACACCCGTCAGCGAGCCTTGCGGGGCGCGGATGTCGGCAGGATAGTCGGGGAATGTTGAGATACCGTTACCTACGGTAGCTGATACCGTAGAAAAGATGTTTCCAGCCAACTGCATACCGTCGCCGGAGTCACCAGAGAACCGGACAACAACCTGTTCCAGTTCTTTTGCTTCTAATTTTTCAGCCATAATATATCTAATATGTATGAGTTTTTGAAAAACGATTGCAAAGGTCGTAATTTTCAATGTAATAACCAAATAAAAAACGATAAAAATGCAAGAACGGGCTGTATTATTATTCCGTTCTTGCATTTTTATACAGAAAAGAGGGGGGGCTTAGTACTCGAACGACGAGCCGCCCAAGAATTCGCGAAGCAGGGATGTGGGCGGTATCTGGTCTTCGGAGATGGGTTTGATGTATTTGAGGAACTTGCGCAGCCGGTAGGCTTCTGCATACTCAGGACAGTTCTCCGGCACCTGTTCAAGCAGCGGGTCGGCCTGTCGCTTGATGACGGCCAGTTCGAAGAGCATGGCGGAATTGAACATGGCGTCGGCATTTTCCTGGAAGGGGAATATCCAGCGATTCTCACCCTTGCGGACGGAAGGCCACCGGCGGATGGTCTCCTGGGCGGAAACGCCACGGTACTTGTGGTCGCGGATGATGCGGCGCAGCAGTCGGTTGTCGGTGGTGGGGATGTAGTTGTGGTTGTCGAGCAGGATGGTGGTCAGTGCTGACGCATAGACGCGGAAGACCTGTTCGTTGGGGATGTCGGCAGTCAGCTCGGGGTTGAGGGCGTGGATGCCTTCAACGACCAGCACCTCGTTGCCTTTCAATTTCAGTCGCTTGCCGCTCCACTCGCTCTTGCCTTTCTGGAAATTGTAGCGGGGAAGTTCCACCTCGTCGCCGCGGAAGAGGGCGTTGAGCTGTTCGTTGAGCAGGGGGATGTTCAGGGCGTGCAGGTGTTCGAAGTCATAGTCGCCGTTTTCGTCGCGTGGGGTTTCTTCGCGGTTCAGGAAATAGTCGTCGAGCGAGATGCCGACAGGCTTGATGCCATTGACGGCCAGCTGCACGCTGAGTCGTTTGCAGGTCGTGGTCTTTCCGCTGGATGAGGGTCCGGCGATGAGCACCAGCTTAATGCCCTTCTGGCGTGCTATCTGGTCGGCAATCTGGGAGATTTTCTTCTCCTGCAAGGCTTCACTGATTTGGATGAGCTGGTTGGTATGTCCCTCGGTGATGGCGCGGTTCAGGTCGCCTACGGTGCGCATGCCGAGGATGCTTTGCCAGCGATGGTGCTCCTTGAAGATTTCGAACATCTTGTCCTGGCGCACAAAGGCTCCAAGCTTGGAGGGATCTTCCTGCGACGGGATGCGCAGCAGTACGCTGTCGTAGTAGTACTCCAGGCCGAAGAGCGTGACTTGTCCGGTAGACGTGAGCAGGGCGCCGTAGTAATAGTCCAGATAGCCGTCAATGTCGTAGAAGGTCGTATAGAGTGACCCGATGCCCTCGAGCAGCTTGACCTTGGAGAAAGAACGCGACTCGCTGAACATGCGGATGGCCTCCTCCGTGGTGGTCTCGTGGCGGTGGATAGGAATGTTGGCGTCGATGATTTGCTGCATGCGGCTGCGAAGAGCATTGACGTCGTCGGGTGTGACGGGACGGTCCAGTCGCAAGTCGACGTAGTAGCCGTTGCTGACGGGAATATCGATGATGACGGTACAGTCGGGCCAAAGGTCGTGAGCCGCCTTGTTCAGCACGAAGAAGAGCGTCCGCGTATAGGTACGGACAGCGGAAGCATCGTGCAGGTCGAGGAATTCAACGTCCTTTTGGTTGTAGACGCGGTAGTGCAATCCTTCAACCTTGTTGTTCACCTTGGCATTGATAGGGCCGTAGTCCATTTTCAGGCCAGATTGGGAAAAAATATCAGAAAGTGTGCTGCCAATAGCTACTTTTAGAGTTTTTTTGTTATTTTTGCAGCGGATTATGACTTGTTGTTCCATAAAACATTAGTTTTGAGTTGGTGCAAATATACGAATAATCTCGGATAAATAACTATTTTAAAGTAATAAATTACAGAATTCTATGTCTTTTTGGGTGATTTTCCGACTCTTGGGGTCATTGGCGCTGCTGATGTTCGGCATGAAGTCGATGAGCGAGGCGCTGCAGAAGATGGCAGGTCCGCAGTTACGTCATGTGCTGGCAACCATGACTTCCAATCGTTTTACAAGCATGATAGCCGGTATCATAGTTACCGCTACTGTACAGAGTTCGACGGCAACGGCCCTGATGACAGTCTCGTTTGTCAATGCCGGACTGCTCACGCTGTTGCAGGCTGTGGCCGTCATCATGGGTGCCCATATCGGTACGACCATCACGGCGTGGATGATGTCGTTGGGCTTTGCTTTTAACATGGCGGTGGTTATCTATCCTGCTTTCTTCCTGGGCATCGTGCTGATATACATGAAGAGCCGGCGCACCATGGGAGATTTCCTGTTCGGACTGGCTTTCCTCTTCCTGGGACTGAGTACGCTGACAAGTACGGGATTCGGACTGATGGAGGACGCAGCGGCCCATGCGGCACTCATCCAGTCATTCGAAGGACTTAACGAGACGCATTTCTGGAACTCGCTGTTCTTCCTCCTGATAGGTATCACGCTGACGTTCTGCGTACAGTCGTCGGCCGCTATCATGGCGATGACGATGACACTTTGTGCTACAGGTGTGCTCCACATCGAACCGGGCATCATGCTGGTGCTGGGGCAGAATGTGGGTACCACCATTACCGCCAATATTGCCGCTGCTACCGCCAACGTACAGGCACGACGGGCGGCCTTTGCCCACTTTGTGGTAAATGCCGTGGGCATGACATGGGCGCTAATCTTGCTCAGGCCTTTCTTCGGACTGGTATGCCAATTGGTGGACTACGACCCGCAGATGTCGTACACAGACCCCGGCTTTGCCCTTCATACGGCAGTGGTGCTGGCAGCCTTCCATACGTCCTTCAATGTGGCGAACACCCTGTTGCTGATAGGATTTGCGCAGTATATAGAGCGCTTTGTCTGTTGGGTCGTTCAGCCCAAGAGTGTGGACGAAGAAGAGGAATTCCGTCTGCACTTCATCCAGTCGGGTATCATGAAAACCCCGGAACTCTCCGTGCTGGAGGCACAGAAGGAAATCCGTTCGTTTTCCAACCGCATGCAACGCATGTTCGGCATGGTGCGCGAACTGCTGACGGAAAAGAACGAGCAGCAGTTTGCCCAGCAGTACGCCCGCATCGAGAAATATGAGGGCATTTCCGACAATATGGAAATAGAGATTGCCAAGTATTTGGACCAGGTGAGCGATGCCCACTTGTCGGACGATACGAAGGCGAAGATACGCGCCATGCTCCGTGAGATATCGGAACTGGAGTCCATCGGTGACTCCTGCTACCACATCGCCCGTACGATTAACCGCAAGGTACAGGGCAAACAAGACCATTTCAACGAGAAACAGTATGAGCATATCCATCAGATGATGGAACTGACCGACCAGGCCCTTAGTCAGATGAATGCCCTGATGGGCGGCCGTAAAGAAGCCTACGATGTGAATCGCTCGTTCAATATCGAGCACGAAATCAACAACTACCGTAATCAGCTGAAGTCACAAAACATCAACGACATCAACAACCATGCCTATACCTATGCTGTCGGAACGATATACATGGATATCATCAACGAGTGTGAAAAATTGGGCGACTACGTAGTCAATGTCGTTGAGGCACGAATGGGACACGATAAAAAGATGTACGACAAAGGTAAGTTTTTCTGATTTTATAACGTAGGTTTGATTTTTTTTAGTTACTTTTGCAGCCAAATTCACATTAATTAATTATAAAGCTTTCAATTCTATGAAAAAAAGAATGCTGTTTCTGGTGGTTCTGATGTTGACATCAACGCTGACCATCATGGCACAAATCACGACTTCGAGCATGGCCGGTAAGGTGACTTTCGACGATGCCAAAGGCGAGGAAGTTATTGGTGCAACAGTCGTTGCGGTACACGCACCTTCTGGTACGCGTTACACGGCGGTTACCAACACTACGGGTAACTTTACCATCCAAGGAATGCGTACCGGTGGCCCTTACGAGGTGACGGTTTCGTACATTGGCTACCAGCCGAAGACAATGACGGGTATCACCTTGGAGCTTGCTGAGACTTTCAACCTGGACGTCTGGTTGTCGGAAGATGCCAACCAGTTGTCAGAAGTGGTTGTCAGCGGTAAGGCTTCCAAGTTTGCTGCAGAAAAGACCGGTGCTTCTACCAACATCAACAATGCGATGATTACGAACCTGCCTACGGTGAACCGTACCATTACAGATGTGGTACGCCTTTCTCCTTACGGCTCAGGTGGCGGTGGCAGCATGGGCTTTGCCGGAGGTAACGGTAAGATGACCAATTTTACGGTTGACGGTGCCAACTTCAATAACAACTTCGGTCTGTCAGATAAGTTGCCAGGTAATGGTAACCCTATCTCTATCGATGCTATCGAGGAGTTGCAGGTTGTCGTTTCGCCGTTTGACGTTCGTCAGACCAACTTCATCGGTGGTGGTGTGAACGCCATCACGAAGTCGGGTACCAACACCTTCAAGGGTACTGCCTATATCTACCATAAGAATGAGAACATGCAGGGTGATGCTGTCGACAGAGAGCAGATTGCCGGTGCCCGTGAGCGCAGCAAGACAACGACCTATGGTTTCACCTTTGGCGGTCCGATTATCAAGAACAAGCTGTTCTTCTTCGGAAGCGGCGAAATGGTGAAATCACCTGCCATTATCAACCGCTGGCGTGCTTCTGAGGGAGGAAAATATGATGCAGAGAACTATCAGTCACGTGTTTCCACAGCAGATATGGATGCCGTTTCTGCATTCGTCAAGAACAAGTACGGCTATGATACCGGTTCTTACACCGACTGGTCGGGCGATACCGAGACCTACAAGTTGCTGGCTCGCTTAGACTGGAACATCACCGACAGACATCATCTGGCACTGCGTTACAACTACACCAAGAGCACCGACTGGACAGGTCCGTCAATGTCGGTAAACGGTGGTACGCTGCCTTACAGCAGAACGTCGCTCTATGCAATGTCGTTCTCTAATTCTATGTACAAGACAAATTATTATGTGAAGACGTTCGCCTTCGATCTGAACAGCCGTCTGACGGATAATCTGTCTAACCAGTTGCTGGTCACTTATTCTAAGAATGACCAGGAACGCGACTCTAACTCGAGGCCTTTCCCGTTCGTTGATATCCTGGACGGCGATGGCGGCAACTACATCTCACTGGGTTATGAGTTGTTCACATGGCACAACGCTGTCAACAACAACGTGCTGAACATCAAGGACGACGTGACCTACTATCTGGGCAGCCATACCATCACCGGTGGTCTGAGCTATGAATACCAGAAAGCCGAGAACCACTATATGCGTAACGGTACGGGATATTACCGTTATGAGAGTATGAAAGACTTCTTCTCCGATGCAGCACCATCTGTTGTTGCCCTGACTTATGGCTATAACGGTGTTGAGAATCCCAGCTGTAATGTCAACTTCAACCAGTTGGGTATCTATGCACAGGACGACTGGCGCGTTAGCAACAAGTTCAAGCTGACCTATGGCCTTCGTCTTGACGGCCTGTTCTTCAAGGACAAGGACCTGATGACCAACAATGCTATTCTGGCACTCGACTATAACGGCAAGCGTGTTGATACCGGTAAGTGGCCTTCCAATGCCATGTCATTCTCACCCCGTGTTGGTTTTACATGGGATGTGTTCGGTGACAAGAGCCTGAAGGTGCGCGGAGGTTCCGGACTCTTCCTGGGTCGTCTGCCCCTCGTGTTCTTCACTAACATGCCTTCGAATGCCAACATGTATCAGTTGGTAGGTGTATGGAACGCCACAGGAAGCAGCGGCACGAAGACCGATATGTCACAGTTTGCCGGCGGCATGAAGGTGGATGGCAATGGCTATCCCAGCATCGAAGCCTTGAGAAGCTACATCGTAGACAATGGCCTCGGCCCGTATAGCATCACGCCGGAAGACGGTACAGCATCAGGTACGGTGAATGGTATTGCCTCCGACTTCAAGATGCCTCAGGTATGGAAGACCTCCTTGGCTGTAGACTATCAGATTCCCGTATCGTTCCCGTTCTCTGTTACTGTTGAGGGTATCTTCAACAAGACCGTCAACGGAGTGTGCATTTCCGACTGGAGCTTGCGCGACGTGGGTGGCTATGCCCGTCTGAACGGTGCTGACAGTCGTGCCATCTATCAGGACTATAAGCTGACCTATACCAGAGCAGACGGCAAGGTGGTTGGTATGCCTAATGCCTACGTGCTGGAGAATACCAGCAAGGGCTACGGATTCACAGCCAACGTGACGCTGAATGCGCAGCCGTTCGAGTGGATGAGCCTGATGGCAGCCTACACACATACCGTGCAGAAGGAGCTGACCGGTATGCCAGGTTCTAACGCCTCGTCAGCCTTCTCTTACATCCCCTCTGTTGACGGTCCTAACTTCCTGGGCTTGCACAACTCGCAGTTTGTGACACCAGACCGTATCATTGCCAGCGCCACCATTCACGACAAGGCCAACAACCACTACTCACTGGTGTATGAGACGTGGCGTGGTGACGGCAACTACTCGTACATGATGGCTAACGACATGAACGGTGACGGCAACGTCTATGACCTGGTGTATGTACCAACGGACCTGCAGGTAGCCAACAACGAGTTCCGCTTTGTTTCAGAGGATGACAAGCAGCGCTTCATGGACTTCGTGCACAACGACGACTATCTGAGCAAGCGTCAGGGCGAGTATGCTGAGGCTTACAGCGTATATTCCCCTTGGGTTCACCGTCTGGACTTCAGCTACAAGCACGACTTCAACCTGAATATCGGCAAGACTCACCACACCTTGCAGCTGAGCTTCGACATGAAGAACGTGCTGAACTTCTTCAACTCAAGCTGGGGTGTTGCCAAGTACATGAATCCCGACCTGAACGGCGGTAAGATTCTGAAGTACGAGGGCGTAGACGCTCAAGGTTATGCCACGTTCTCTACGCCGTCGGCCGTCAATGGCAACACGCAGACATGGAAGCCCAGCCACACCATTGGTCAGTGCTGGTATGCCTCTATCGGTATTAAGTATATCTTCAACTAATTAAAGAAAGGCAGATTTATGAAACTGAAATATTTTATTCCGTCTTTGCTGGCAGTTTTCGCCATGCTGGTAGGATGTTCCGAGAACTTTGAGCGTTCTTATCTGGGCAATCTCCGTGTGTCTTCGTCCTACCTGGCTTTCTCTCTTGACGGCAGTTCTACTGAGCTTACGGTGAATGCCTCTTCAGACTGGGCATTCCAGAATGTTCCCGACTGGCTGACGATAGCGCCGGCCGCAGGCAGTTCCGGTGAGAGCAAAGTCACGCTGACAGCCGCCAAGGCCGCCAGTGCCAAGAGTGCAACCATCAAGCTGGTTAGCGGTTCGAGCGTCCAGGAAATCAATATCCTGCAAGGCAAGAACGTTGCCGAGCTGGCAAATTGTAAGCAGGTGATTGAAGGCGCCGACGGTAAGACATTCCGCGTGCGTGGTACGGTGACGACGATAGCCAACGACACCTATGGCAACTGGTATCTGAAGGATGAGACCGGCGAGATATACATCTACGGTACGCTTGACGCCAAGGGAGCTACCAAGAACTTCCTCAGTCTGGGTATCGAGGCTGGCGACGTGGTGACCGTGGAAGGTCCGAAGAAGACCTATAACGGCACGGTAGAGCTGGTCGACGTCACCGTTGTTAAGATTGAGAAGTCGCTGGTTAAGATTGTCTCACCGGCGAAGACTCCTGAGATTGCCAAGGAAGGCGGCGACCTGACCGTGAAGCTGGCGTTCAAGGGTAACCTGGCTCCGAGTCTGACCGACGACTGCAACTGGGTTCGCTATAAGAACATGACCGTTGTCAAGGGTACGGTGACCGCTGTCACGCCGAATCCTGCCGACACCGCCTACGTCAAGTTCGCTGTCGACGCCAACGAGGGCAAGGGCCGTTCCGCCGTGGTTACCTTCACTTGCAGCAACGAGACCAACGCCTCGAGCGTTAACTTCACCATCAAGCAGGCTGCCAACGTGCTGCCTCACGGCGAGAATCCCGAGGATCCGTTCACCGTGGCCGAGGCTGTCGCCAAGTGTAAGGCCATCGGCAACACCACGGACGGCGTCATCTATTTCGCCAAGGGTGTTATCTCGTCCATCTCCAGCGTTGACACCGGTTCGTACGGCAATGCCACCTTCAACATCTCGGACAACGGCAACGACGAGAACTTCGTCACCGTCTTCCGCTCCTACTTCCTCGACAACAAGAAGTTCACGGCTGAGGACCAGATAGGTGTCGGCGACGAGGTGGTCATCACCGGTAAGCTGGTGTACTACAAGGACAAGGCCGGCAAGGAGACTCCCGAGTTCTCGGGCAACGTTTACGTATACTCCATCAAGAAGGCGTCCAACGACCCCGGCACGAAGAACAATCCGTTCACCCCAGAACAGGCTATTGCCTACATCGACGGCGGTGGTAAGGATGCTGTCTACGTGAAGGGTATCGTGTCGGAGTTGTATAAAGGCGGTTTCGACCCCGCTTACGGCAACGGCTCCTTCTGGATTTCCAGCGACGGCAAGAAGGCAGGCGACTACCTGAAGGACTTTGAGGCTTACCAGGTGAACTACCTGGGCGGTCGCAAGTGGACCGAGGCCGACCCGCAGATCAAGGTGGGCGACGTGGTTGTCATCTACGGTCCGTTGACTAAGTTCAAGGACACGCGCGAAACGCAGGGCAAGGGTGCCGCCTACGTCTACTCGCTGAACGGTAAGACCGAATAACAAACTACTCTCTATATATATATAATAAGGTGTCTCGGCATTAGCCGGGGCATCTTTTTCGTTGACAACTATCTCGAAAAATCGTCATGGGGCACCCTTGGAACCGTTCCGACACCCCCTCAGATTGAAATGGGGGTATGTCACAACCGTTCCGATACCCCCTCAGATTGAAATGGGGGTATGTCACAACCGTTCCGATACCCCCTCAGATTGAAATGGGGGTATGTCACAACCGTTCCGATACCCCCTCAGATTGAAATGGGGGTATATCACAACCGTTGGGACACCCCCTCAGATTGAAATGGGGGTATATCACAACCGTTGGGAACACCCCCCGACGCAAAATATCGTGGCGGACTAATGATAAAAAATATTAATAATCAGAACGATTTAATACAACGCGTGTAGTTTTTACGTACCTTTGTGCGTCGAAAGCATGTATTTTTTTATTATCCCACTAACTAATAATACGACAATGAAACTGAGAAAAATCTTTGTAGCTGCGCTGATGTTGCTCGGCACGACAGCTATGGTGGCTCAACCCATGCAGATGCCGCCCATCCCCGTTGACCCTGCCGTGCGCATCGGTAAACTGGACAACGGACTGACGTATTACATCCGTCACAACGAGTATCCCGAACACGTGGCCAACTTCTACATCGCCCAGCGTGTAGGCTCTATCAACGAGGACGAGTCGCAGCGCGGACTGGCCCACTTCCTGGAGCACATGGCCTTCAACGGCTCTGAGCACTTCAAGGGCAACGGCATTATCGAGTTCACCCGCTCGCTGGGCGTCGAGTTCGGCAGCGACCTGAACGCCTACACCTCAATCGACCAGACCGTCTACCGCGTCTGCAACGTGCCCACCAAGCGCGCCACAGCCATCGACTCCTGTCTGCTCATCCTGAAAGACTGGTCGAACGGCCTCGCCCTCGAGCCCGACGAGATTGACAAGGAGCGCGACGTCGTCCACAACGAGTGGCGACTGGGCGAAGGACCCTCGCAGCGCATGCTGCAGCGCGCCCTGCCCAAGGTATATCCCGGCTCCAAGTATGGCGTCCGCCTGCCCATCGGACTGATGTCCGTCATCGACAGCTTCAAGCCCCAGACACTCCGCGCCTACTACCAGAAATGGTATCGTCCCGACAACCAGGCCATCATCGTCGTGGGCGACGTCGACGTAGACCACATGGAGGCCAAGATCAAGGAACTCTTCGCCGGCATCAAGGTCGACCCCAACGCACCGAAGGTAGTGCCCGAGACCGTGCCCGACAACAAGCAGGCCATCTATGTCTACGAGACCGACAAGGAGATGCAGATGGCCAACGTCTTCGTCATGATGAAGCACGAGGCCACCAAGCCCGAGGAGAAGGCCAGCATGGCTTACCTCATCCAGGACTATGCCGTCAACGTCATCTCGCAGATGATCAACCAGCGCCTGTCGGAAATGACGCAGGACGCCGCCTGCCCCTTCTTCCAGGGATTTGCCGACGACAGCCAGTACCTGCTCTCCAGCACCAAGGACTGCTTCGAGCTCATTGGTATCCCCAAGGAGGGCAAGGAGATGGAGACACTGAAGGTGCTCTACCGCGAGGCCAAGCGTGCACGTGAGTTCGGCTTCACCGCAACCGAGTACGAACGTGCCAAGGCCGACTACCTGAGCAGCCTGGAGAAGCGCTACACCAACCGCGACAAGCGCAAGAACGACGAGTTCGGCAATGCCTATCGCGACCACTATCTGACCAACGAGCCTATCCCACCATTGGACATCCTCTATCAGACCATGCAGCAGATTGCACCCAACATCCCCGTACAGGCCATCAACCAGATGCTGCCTGAGCTCATCAGCCCGACGGACAGCAACCTGGTTGTCATGATCATGGCGCAGGACAAGGAAGGCAAGGTACACCCGACCGAGAAAGACATGGCCGCTGCCATCGCTGCAGCACGTGCCGAGAAACTGGAGGCTTACGTCGACAATGTGAAGGACGAGCCGCTGCTGGACGCTGCCAAGATTAAGAAGGGTAAGATTACGAAGGAGACTGAGAACAAGACCTTCGGCTATAAGGAGCTGACACTGTCCAACGGTGCCACCGTTATCCTGAAGAAGACCGACTTCAAGGACGATGAGGTGCAGATGCAAGCCTTCTCAAAGGGTGGCAAGTCGCTCTATGGCGCAGCTGACTACACCAACCTCAAGGTGTTCGACACGGCCATCGGCATGAGCGGACTGGGCAACTTCTCAAGCACAGAACTGCAGAAGGCACTGGCTGGCAAGGAAGTAAACGCAGACATCTCGCTGGCCAACACCCGTCAGTATCTCTCCGCTCACTCAACTCCGAAGGACCTGGAGACCATGTTCCAGATGTCATACCTCTACTTCACCAGCGTGAAGAAGGACGACAAGCAGTTCCAGAACCTGATGACTCAGCTCGACATGGCGCTGAAGAACAAGTCGCTGTCGCCAGATGCCGTGTTCTCTGACTCAGTGGCTACCACAACCTATGCTCATAATCCTCGCTTCAGCAATCCGCAGTTGGAGGACCTGAAGGACATCAACTACGACCGCATCCTCGAGATTGCCAAGGAGCGCTTCCAGAATGCAGGACAGTTCACCTTCGTCATCGCAGGTAACTTCGACGAGCAGACCATCCGTCCGCTCATCGAGCAGTACATCGCTTCGCTGCCCGCTGCCAAGAAGAAGGCTGAGGACTTCAAGGAGTGCATCACCCTCGCCAAGGGTGAGGTGGTTAACCAGTTCAAGGTGAAGACCGAGTCGCCCAAGGCTACCGCCCGTGAGATGTGGTACGCCGAGATGCCTTACACACTGGAGAACAACGTGAAGCTGGATGCTGTAGGTCAGGTGCTCTCTATGATTTACCTGAAGACCATCCGTGAGGACGAGAGCGCAGCCTACTCTTGCGGAGCCGTCGGCTATTTCAACACGGGTTCCAAGCAGCCCAAGGCCATGCTGATGGCTTACTGCCCGATGAATCCCGACAAGTCGGAACTGGCTGTACGCCTGCTCCACGAGGGTATCCAGAGCATGACCAAGAAGGTAGATGCCGACCAGTTGCAGAAGGTGAAGGACTTCATGCTGAAGCAGGCCGACATCGATGCCAAGAAGAACAGCTATTGGATTAACACCATCACCACCTACAAGGAGTATGGTCTTGACTTCTATACTGACTATAAGAAGACTGTTGAGGCGCTGACCGTCGACTCCGTCCGCGACTTCCTCAACCAGCTCCTGAAGAGTGGTAACCACGTTGAGGTAATCATGACTCCAGAGGCTAAATAGCAGAATACATATAATAAAGGTAAAACGGCTTGCTCCTAATGGAAACAAGCCGTTTTATTTTGTCGTTTGGCAAAAACTCCGTACCTTTGCACGCAAATAATAAACAGTAAATACTCAAACAGTAAATAATATGTCATATTTCTTTTCTTCAGAATCAGTTTCAGAAGGTCATCCCGACAAGGTGGCCGACCAGATAAGTGATGCCATCCTCGACCAGTTCCTGGCTTATGATGAGCATGCACGTGTGGCGTGCGAGTCGTTTGTGACTACCGGCCAGGTTGTCATCATGGGTGAAGTGCGCAGCGATGTCTATATCGACCTGCAGACAATAGCCCGTAACACCATCAAGAAGATTGGCTATACCAAGGCAGAATATCAGTTCGACGGTAATTCCTGTGGAATCCTCACGGCTATCCATGAGCAGAGCGAAGACATTAACCGTGGCGTGGATAATGGCGACGAGGACGAACAGGGTGCTGGCGACCAGGGCATGATGTTCGGATATGCTACGAACGAGACGGAAAGCTTGATGCCCGTGTCGCTCGACTTAGCCCACCTCTTGGTCTATACCTTGGCGGAAATCCGCAAGGAAGGTAAGCTGATGACTTATCTCCGGCCAGACGCCAAGAGTCAGGTGACGATCCAATATAGCGACGCAGGTATTCCAGAGCGCATCGACACCATTGTCGTCTCTACTCAGCATGACGAGTTCGATACGGACGATGAACGCATGCTGGCTAAGATTCGCGAGGATGTCATCAACATTCTGATACCTCGGGTCAAGTCAAAAATCCATTCCAAGAAGGTGCTCGACCTCTTTGGCGATGACATCAAGTATTATGTCAATCCTACAGGAAAGTTCGTTATTGGCGGACCTCACGGTGACACCGGACTGACTGGACGTAAGATTATCGTTGACACCTACGGAGGCAAGGGTGCCCATGGCGGTGGCGCTTTCTCGGGCAAGGACTCTTCTAAAGTAGACCGCTCTGCTGCCTATGCGGCCCGCCATATTGCTAAAAATATGGTAGCGGCAGGCGTCGCTGATGAGATGCTGGTACAGATAAGCTATGCTATCGGCGTGGCTAAGCCTATGAATATCTATGTCAATACTTACGGACGTAGTCATGTCAATATGACGGATGGCGAGATTGCCAAGCGTATTGAGAAACTATTCGACTTGCGCCCGAAGGCCATAGAGCGTACATTGAAACTACGTCAGCCAATGTATCTGGAAACGGCTGCATATGGGCATATGGGACGTCGTTCGGAGGTGGTGAAAAAGACGTTCACCAGTCGATATCACGAAACGAAGACCATTGATGTGGAACTCTTCACCTGGGAAAAACTGGACAGAGTAGAAGACATTAAGCACGAGTTTGCATTGTAAGTACTTTGGCACAGCAAGACAGCATACAGCAACAGCATACGACGGTGGAAGGCAACCCGGTAGTTGCCACCCATCGTCAGCTTACTCCTGCACAGGTCTTGAAATGGCTCCCTCGTAATGCAACGCCTGCACAGCAGGATTCTGCTATCCAAGCTCATTTCAAGCCGGATACGATTCGATGGAGTAAACGCCCTGATACCCTTCATTTGCCTGGCCATGACAAGGGACATAACATGCTGGATGTGGATATCCCACAGTATTATCGCGAAGGCTTCTTTTCCAAAGATACCCTCTTCCACCCCGAACTGACTGGAGGACGCTATGGCGTGGCGGGTGACCCCGTCCCCGATACGGTGAATACGGACAATGTGATGACAGGTCTCCTGCTATTTTGTTTTATTCTGGCCATACTGGCATTTTCCAGTGCGAAAGGCTTCATAGTACGCCAGTACAGCAAATTCTTTAGTCCCTTCCATGATGATGAGGAAAATACTAGCGAAACACTTGTGGAGTTACGTTTCCAGTTATTCCTTGCCATATTGACGGGTTTAATGTCCTCACTGCTCTATTACTTCTATACCCTGCGCTTTATTGGCGAGACCTTTGTCTTGGCGTCACAATATTATCTTATCGCCATATATTTAGGAATATTCATTGCATACTTCTTGGTGAAAATACTGTTATACCAAATCGTGAATGTAGTCCTTTTCGATGGTAAAAGAAACAGACAATGGATGAAGGCATTTCTCTTTATAACTGCCATCGAAGGTGTGCTGCTGTTCCCTGCTGTGATGATGCAGGCTTATTTCGATCTTTCTGTCAAAACAGTGGTGATTTATGTTGTAACAGTATTGGTATTTGTTAAATTACTGACGATTTTCAAGTGCTTTATTATCTTTTTTTATCGAAATGTCGTCAAATTGCAGATTATTTTGTACTTTTGTGCGCTCGAATTGGTACCGATGCTCGCTTTATGGAGTATTTTGGATATCACAGCGAATGTGTTGAAAATAAAATTTTAAGACATCAATGATAAAGAAGATTTTGGTTTCACAACCTAAACCCTCCAGTGAGAAATCACCGTATTACGACATCGCTTCAAAATTTGGGGTAGAACTAGTGTTCCGTCCTTTTATTAAAGTGGAAGGGATAACAGCTAAGGAGTTTCGTGCGCAGAAGGTCAGCATCCTTGACCATACTGCCGTTGTGTTCACTTCACGTCATGCCATTGACCATTTCTTTACGTTGGCTAAAGAGATGCGTCTTGCCATCCCCGAGGATATGAAGTATTTCTGTGTGACAGAGACCATTTCCCTCTATATCCAGAAATATGTTCAGTACCGTAAGCGTAAGGTGTTCTTCGGGACGACTGGTAAGATCGATGATTTGATACCAACGATGGTCAAGCATAAACAGGAGAAATACCTGGTTCCAATGAGTGATGTTCATAATGACAGTGTTGCAAAAATGCTCGACGCCAAGAAATTGCAGCATGACGAGTGTGTAATGTATCGTACTGTCAGCAATGATTTTACACCGGAGGAAATAAAGTCTTTCGACTATGATATGTTGGTGTTCTTTAGCCCTTCGGGTATAGAGTCGCTGACCAAGAACTTCCCGGGATTCAAGCAAGACAAGATTGCCATTGCTACTTTTGGACCCTCGACAGCACAGGCCGCTAAGGATGCAGGGTTGCGTGTAGACTTGGAAGCCCCATCGGAGAAATATCCTTCGATGACTGGTGCCTTACAGCACTACCTGCTGGAGAAACAAGGATAAAGTATGACTAGCTCCGGGCGTTTAACGTTTCCAAAGCAGGAGCGCATGGTCAGCAGACAACTGATAGAGACGCTCTTTGGTGGTAAATGTAGTCATTCTCTGGCAACTTTCCCCCTGCGTATAGTATATAGGACATGTGAACGTCAAGCGGATGATGCTCCAGTACAGTTATTGGTAAGCGTCTCAAAAAGACACTTCAAGCATGCAGTGGACCGTAATAGAGTAAAACGGCAAATTCGAGAGGCATGGCGTTGTCATCGACAAATGCTCGTTGAGGCTCTGCCTGAAACAGTACAACTGCAACTGGCTTGTATATGGTTGTCTGACGCGCATTGCCCCTCTGCGGAGATAACGGACAAAATGGTGTCGCTGATGCGACGAGTGGTCGAAAAGCTATGAGAAATTTGGCGCATCTTTTGTCTAGAGGTCTGGTCTGGTTGATGTTGCTGCCTATCCGCTTCTATCAGATTGCCATCTCCCCGTTGTTAGGTCCTTCATGCCGTTTTACGCCCACATGTAGCGAGTATGCACGGCAGGCTCTCATCAAGCATGGTCCGGTGAAAGGCTTGTATTTGGCTGTGTGGCGCATCCTAAGATGTAATCCCTGGGGGGGATCGGGCTATGACCCTGTTCCTTAAACATCAGAACAACGATATAAAGAAATAACGAAAGAAACAAAAATATGAAGAACTTTGTAGAAGAACTGAAATGGCGTGGTATGCTGGCACAGATGATGCCAGGAACGGAGGAATTGCTCCAGAAAGAAATGGTAACGGCCTATTTGGGTACCGACCCTACAGCCGACTCCTTGCATATCGGCCATCTTTGTGGCATCATGATGCTGCGTCACTTGCAGCGTTGCGGTCATAAACCCATCATTCTCGTTGGCGGTGCTACAGGTATGATTGGCGACCCCTCGGGAAAATCGCAGGAGCGTAACTTGCTGAACGATGAGACACTCCGTCATAATCAGGAGTGCATTAAACAACAAGTGGCAAAGTTCCTTGACTTTGAATCAAAGGATGCCAATGCTGCAGAGATGGTTAACAACTATGATTGGATGAAGGACTTTACCTTCTTGGACTTTGCTCGTGAAGTTGGCAAGCATATCACCGTGAACTATATGATGGCCAAGGAGTCTGTTCAGCAGCGTTTGAACGGAACTGCCCGTGATGGTCTGTCATTTACCGAGTTCACTTATCAGCTGTTACAAGGCTATGATTTTCTATACCTCTACCAGCATAAAGGTGTCAAGTTACAGTTAGGTGGTAATGACCAATGGGGCAACATGACAACAGGAACAGAGTTAATTCGTCGTACTTTAGGAAATGATGTAGAGACCTTCGCTCTTACTTGCCCGCTTATCACCAAGAGTGATGGCAAGAAGTTTGGCAAGACGGAGAGTGGCAATATCTGGCTCGATCCTAAGCGCACCACACCTTATAAGTTCTATCAATTCTGGCTGAATGTCAGTGACGAAGATGCCGAACGCTATATCAAAATTTTTACTTCGCTGGAGAAAGAGGTCATAGATGGCCTTGTCGAAGAACATAAGCAGGATCCAGGCCGACGTGTGCTGCAAAAACGTCTGGCAGAGGAGGTAACCTTGATGGTACATTCCCAGGAGGCTCTCGACACTGCTATTGAGGCCAGCAGCATTCTTTTCGGCAAGTCAACAAAAGAAGGACTGGAGAAATTAGACGAGCAAACCTTCCTTGATGTGTTCGATGGTGTCCCACAGTTTGAGATTTCTAAGGATCAATTGGGGCAACCTGCTATAGAGCTGTTCACCACTGTGGCCCCAGTATTCCCCTCTAAGGGTGAGATGCGTAAGATGGTTCAGGGTGGTGGCGTGTCACTCAACAAAGAGAAGTTGACAGATCAAAATCGCGCAGTGACAACTGACGATTTGATAGACGGGAAGTACCTTTTGGCACAGAAAGGTAAGAAGAATTATTACCTGCTTATCGTGAAATAATCGAGAAAAAATTTGGTGGTGGACTAAAAAACCACTACCTTTGCACCCGCTAACAGCATGATTGTCCAATGGTGTAATGGTAGCACAACAGGTTTTGGTTCTGTTTGTGGTGGTTCGAATCCGCCTTGGACAACGCAAAGAAGTGGCCTTTTTAGGTCACTTCTTTTATTTATGCCAATACAGTCAAATATTAATCTAAATTAAAACGTGAGCGATTATGTTGGTAGTACGTTTTTTTTTTGTATCTTTGCGGAAGAAAACTGCTAAAACGAATATGAAGACAAATTATGAGATACGTTATGCGGCTCATCCAGAGGATGTGAAACACTATGATACACAGCGTTTGCGCCGTGATTTTCTCATAGAAAAACTCTTTGAGAAGGATGAGGTGAATATGGTGTACTCCATGTATGACCGTATTGTGGTGGGTGGAGCGATGCCAATTAAAGAAACACTTACGCTAGAAGCTATAGACCCACTAAAGGCCCCTTGCTTTACACATCGTCGTGAGGTTGGTGTCTATAATGTTGGTGGAGCCGGTACCATCAAGGTAGGCGAAGAAGTGTTTGAACTTGACTACAAGGAGGCATTATATATAGGTAGTGGTGACCGAGAAGTGCTGTTTTGCTCGAAAGACGCTGCAAACCCAGCCAAGTTCTATTTCAATTCAGCAACGGCACACACGTCCTATCCTTGTAAAAAGGTGAACAAACAAAACGCAGTAGTAGCTCATATGGGTTCGCTGGAGATGTCGAACGAACGTGATATCAATAAGATGTTGGTTAATCAGGTTTTGGCGACATGCCAGTTGCAGATGGGTATGACAGAGTTGGCATCTGGCTCTGTATGGAATACGATGCCTGCCCATGTGCACTCTCGTCGCATGGAAGCCTATTTCTATTTTGAACTACCTGACGATCAGGCTGTGTGTCACCTGATGGGAGAACCAGAAGAGACACGTCATATCTGGATGCGTGGTGAGCAGGCTGTGCTCTCACCAGAATGGAGTATCCATTCGGCTGCAGCTACCCACAATTATACATTCATCTGGGGTATGGGTGGTGAGAACCTCGATTATGGAGATCAAGATTTTTTTCAAATTACTGATTTAAAATAAAAACAGAACTATTATGGCAAATCCATTTTCATTGGAAGGTAAGAACGCATGGATTACCGGCGCATCTTACGGTATCGGTTTTAACATTGCAAAAGCATTTGTAGCCGCAGGTATTAAGAACATTATCTTCAACGACATCAATGAAGCAGCCTTGGAGCGAGGCCTTGCTAACTACAAGGAGGCTGGCATTGAGAACGTTCATGGTTATGTTTGTGATGTGACGAAAGAAGACGACGTGAAGGCTTTGGTAGAAAAGATTCACGCAGAGGTTGGCCAGATTGACATTCTGGTAAACAATGCTGGTATTATCAAGCGTATCCCTATGCACGAAATGAAACGTGCTGAGTTCCAGCAAGTCATTGACGTTGATTTGGTAGCTCCGTTCATTGTGGCTAGCGCCGTCATTCCTGAGATGATGGAGCGCAAGGAAGGCAAGATTATCAATATCTGTTCAATGATGTCTGAGTTGGGTCGTGAGACAGTGAGCGCATATGCTGCAGCTAAGGGTGGTCTGAAGATGCTGACCCGTAACATCTGTTCAGAGTATGGTGAGTATAACATCCAATGTAACGGTATTGGCCCGGGTTATATCGCCACTCCTCAGACAGCTCCTCTCCGTGAACGTCAGCCCGACGGAAGCCGTCATCCTTTCGACTCGTTTATTTGCGCCAAGACTCCCGCAGGTCGTTGGCTCGATCCTTCTGAGTTAGGTGGCCCCGCTGTCTTCTTGGCTTCTCATGCCTCTGATGCTGTTAATGGCCACATCCTCTATGTTGACGGTGGTATCTTGGCATACATCGGCAAGCAGCCTCAGTAATTGGGGTAAGTTAAAAAAAGAGGGGGCTTCATCACATTGATGAGGCCCCTCTAAATTTTTATTTACAAATTATTTGTTGACAGCTTCTGCAAGCTCAGTACCGGGCTTGAACTTAGCAACCTTCTTAGCAGCAATCTTAATCTTCTGCTTGGTAGCGGGGTTGATACCTTCACGAGCGGGCTTCTTAACAACGTCAAATGTTCCGAAACCAACGAGCTGAACCTTATCACCTTTCTTCAGAGCACCCTTGATAGCATCTACTGTAGCGTCGAGAGCCTTTTTTGCATCAACTTTGGTCAGATTTGCACCAGCTGCAATCTTGTCAATTAATTCTGTCTTGTTCATAATTTTGTTGTTTTAAGTGAATTATTAATAGAATAAAGTAGAAATTCTGACGCAAATATAGGATAAAGTTGTCAAATGACAAACAAAAAATGAAAAAAAAATGCTTTTTTACCTAAAAAAAGTTCGTATTAGGCGTTTTTTATGCTAAAAACGAGATAAATTTAGTAATTTTGCCTTCGAAATCAGTGGTAAGTGTGCCAAATAGAAATTAAACGATATTACTGAGATATGAATAATATACCAACAATGACCAAGAATCTTCTTATCATCAATGTTTTGGCTTTCGTCGCCACATTGGTGTTAGAGCGTAGTGGGGTAGACCTGACATCTATGTTGGGACTCCATTTTTTCTTGGCCAGTGACTTCCGGGTTTATCAGTTCATCACCTATATGTTTTTGCATGGAGGGTTTACACATATTCTTTTCAATATGTTTGCCCTCTGGATGTTTGGTAGTGTGATCGAGAGAGTGTGGGGCCCGAAGAAATTCCTTTTTTATTACATTGTGTGCGGTGTAGGTGCTGGTATTATCCAAGAGTTGGTTCAGTATGCCGACTTCAGCATTCAAGGCATTGCCGCTTACCAATATGTGAATGCGGGTGGGGTGCAGATGACGACAGATGCCTATATCAACCTGTGGACAACCATCGGAGCTTCAGGTGCTGTTTATGGTATTTTGTTGGCCTTTGGTATGATATTCCCTAATGAGCGTTTGTTCATAATTCCATTTCCATTTCCTATCAAGGCTAAATGGTTGATAGCGGGATACATTGCAATAGAACTATTCTCGGCAATGAGTGGCCCTGGTGATGGGGTAGCCCATATGGCGCATCTTGGTGGAATGTTGTTTGGCTTTCTTCTTATTCGATATTGGCAGAAGCATCCTGATTCCAGTCAGCGCTTTGGACGCAGTCATGGTCAGGAGTTCTTTGACAATATGAAACGTAAGTTTGATGAGCGTCAGCATAATAATAGGATGAAAGCTGAGCCCACGAACCGACGCGGTGAGACTGACGAGGAATATAATACCCGTAAGCGTCAGAACCAGGATGAGATTGACGCTATCCTAGATAAGATACGGAAAAGTGGCTATGACAGTCTGACGAAGGAGGAAAAGCAAAAGTTGTTTGATCAAAGTCGTCAGTAGTGATTAAGCAGTTTAGGAATTTCACGGTGCAAGTGTTGACAGGAGCTAATATTGCCACTGTCATCTTGATGTTACTTGTAGGGTATAGTGACCATGTCAATCCTACGGATCATCCAATGGTGTCTACAGTAGGAATGACATTTCCCTTTTTCCTGTTGATGAATATGGGGTTCCTGTTTTTTTGGATTGTATTCAAATGGACAAGAGCATGGGTTCCGGTGATTGGTTTCCTTCTCGCGTACGTACCTATAAGTATATATATGCCTATTCATCCTTCCCAGGACGTACCTGACGAAGCCATCAAACTCATCTCCTATAATGTGTGTTCCTATGGTGGTAACTATAAATATGAGGATGGTTTTGGGAAGGTGCTCGACTACTTGCGTGACCAGCAGCCAGACATCGTTTGTGTGCAGGAGGATGCAGATACCTGGCGCCGTTATGTGATGCGAGAATATGGCAAGGTATTCCCCTATAACGACACCTTGGTGTTGGTGAATAATCACCTAACACTCAATGCGTTGGGAATTCATTCCCGTTTTCCTATCGTGAAACGAGAACGTATTGTATACCCCTCGACTTCAAATGGCAGTTGCGCATGGTGGCTACGGGTAGGAACGGATACATTAATTGTTGTAAACAATCACTTTGAAAGCTGTCATCTGAACACGGAAGACCGCCGTCGTTATCGAGAATTGATAAAGGGGCAAGTGTCGCGTGACTCTATGCGCACAGAATCACAAATTTTGCTCGTCAAACTTGCTGAGGCCAATGCCAAACGAGCCCCTCAGATACGAGCTGTCAAGCAATACGTGGAGGAACATTCTCAGTATCCTGTTGTCGTTTGTGGCGATTTCAATGATAATCCTATATCCTATTCTCGACATGAGATGGGTAAGGAACTCACCGATTGCTTTGTTGAGACGGGTCGTGGCATAGGTTTGTCATATAATCAGAAGGCCTTTTCGTTTAGGATAGACCATGTTTTTTGTTCAAAAGACATTCTGCCTTATAACTGCCAAATAGACAGCGAAATGGATGCAAGTGATCATAATCCGGTGCTTTGTTGGCTTAAAATAAGACGAAATCCTTGAAAAAACGACGAATTTTGGCAATAAATTTCGGTAAGTGAAGAAAAATAAGTATATTTGCAGGCTTAAAATGCGGAATCATAAAATTTAATAACACAATAAACAAAATGCAAAACAAAGGAATTGTAAAATTTATCGCAATCGTTCTGATTCTCGTTTGCTGCTTCTACCTTTCCTTCTCATTCGTAACTCGCTACCACGAGAACAAGGCTGCAGCCATGAGTGAAGAGGCAGGTCAGGAGTATCTGGACTCGATCATGAACGAGAAAGTGTACTGTGGAATCTATTCGTTCAAGCAGTGCCGCGAGATGGAGATCGGCCTTGGTCTTGACCTAAAGGGCGGTATGAACGTAATTCTTGAGGTGTCAGTGCCTGATGTCGTAGACGTGCTGGCAGACCATAAGACTGACGCTGCCTACAAGAAGTCGATGGAAGAGGCTAAGAAGGAAGAAGAGACCAGTCAGGATGACTTTATCTCTCTCTTTATCAAGGCTTGGAGGAGAAATGCTAATGGTCGCCCATTGGCTGCAGTCTTTGCTACTCAGCAGATGAAAGGCAAGGTCAGCACACAGTCGTCTGACTCTGAGGTAGAGGCTGCTCTTCGGGCAGAGGTACAGTCTGCTGTGGACAACTCTTTCAATGTCGTTCGTAATCGTATTGATAAGTTTGGTGTCGTACAGCCTAATATCCAGAAGTTGGAAGGTCAGTCTGGACGTATCATGGTGGAAATGCCTGGCATCAAGGAGCCCGAGCGTGTTCGTAAGTTGTTGCAGGGTTCTGCCAACTTGGAGTTCTGGGAGACCTATAATGCACAGGAAATCTATCCGATGCTGGCTCAATTGAATCAGAAATATGCCATTACTGGTGGTGAGGCAGAAGAGACAGCTGTTGACACAACGGCAGTAGCTGCAGATTCGACAGAAGTGGCTCCCTCTAATGACTTGGCAGCCAAGCTTGCTGCAGGTAAGAAGGACAACGCCGTAGATGCCAAGGCAAAAGCTGATGCACTGAAGCAGAACCCGCTTTTTGCCGTATTCCAGCCCATACCACAGGGATTGTCTATCGTTGGATATGCTAATGCCCGTGATACAGCTGATGTCAACAAAGTCATTTATTCCGACATAGCCCGTCAGGTATTGCCTGCTGAATGCAAACTGCGCTGGGGTGCTCAGCCTGAGGATTTCGGTGGTGAGAATACCAAGGGTGATATCTATGCACTGTATGCCTTGAAGGTAACAGAACCAAATGGTCGCGCTCCGCTGGAGGGTGACGTAATCACCAATGCTAAGGACGAGTTCGACCAGATGGGACATCCCTCTGTGTCAATGCAGATGAACTCTGACGGTGCTCGTCGCTGGTCACAGATTACGAAGCAGAACATCGGTCGCGGTGTAGCCATTGTGCTGGACGACGCTGTTTACAGTTCTCCCCGTATCCTGACTCAGATTGATGGTGGTAACTCTCAGATTACAGGTAACTTTACTATCGAGACTACCAAGGACTTGGCTAACACGCTGAACTCTGGTAAGATGCCGGCTCCAACCCGCATTGTACAGGAAGAAGTGGTCGGTCCTTCTCTGGGTGCACAGTCTATCAAGCAGGGTGTCATCTCGTTCATCGTAGCCTTTGTGCTGTTGATGGTCTATATGATTATGCTGTATGGCTTTGTTCCAGGTATCCTGGCCGATATTGCCCTGCTGTTCAACCTGTTCTTCACACTCGGTATCCTTACCTCGTTCCAGGCGGCATTGACGATGCCTGGTATTGCAGGTATAGTGCTGACCCTTGGTACCGCTGTTGATGCTAATGTGCTTATCTATGAGCGTATTAAGGAAGAGCTAAAGCGCGGTCTTGGCCTGAAAGAGGCTCTGCAGAAGGGTTATTCAAATGCCTTCTCGGCCATCTTCGACTCTAACGTCACTTCGTTGATTACCGGTTTCATCCTGTTGTTCTTCGGTACAGGTCCTGTCAAAGGCTTCGCTACCACTTGGATTATCGGTATCTTCTGCTCATTCTTTACAGCCGTATTCCTGACCCGTCTGGTTTACGAGAATCGCTTGAAGAAAGACAAGTGGCTCAATCTGACCTTCGTGACAGCTTACTCTAAGAATCTGATGCAGAACGCCAAGTACAACTTCATGGGTATGTACAAGAAGAGCTTTGCTGTATGGGGCTGTGCTGCAGTATTCTTCATCGGTTGCTTCTTTGTTCGTGGCTTGAGCCAGAGTATTGATTTCACCGGAGGTCGTAACTACGTTGTAACTCTCGACAAGGAGTCTCATGTTGAGGAGGTTCGTCAAGCACTTGCTGGAACCTTTATCAACTCTGTTGGTGAGAATACTGGCAAGGAGGCTAACACAAGTGTTATTGCTTTAGGTACTGATGGTAAGACAATCCGTGTTAGCACTAACTGGAATATTGAATCTAACAGTCCCACTGTAGACGATGAGGCAGAGACCATTCTCTATAATGCATTGAAGAAGGGCGGCTTCGTCAGCCAGGAGAGTGTTGAGGCATTCAAGAATCCAGACGTTCGTCAGGGTGGCTCTATCATCAGCTCAGCTAAGGTAGGTCCTGCCGTTGCTAAGGACATTACTTATGGTGCCATCGTTTCTGTGATTATTGCCCTTATCGCAATTTTCCTCTACATCCTGCTTCGCTTCCGCAATGTTGCTTACTCTACTGGTGCAACTATTGCACTGGCTCTCGATGCCTTGGTAGTTATCGGTATGTATAGTGCTTTGTGGGGTATTTTGCCGATGTCACTGGAAATTGATCAGGTATTTATCGGTGCTATTTTGACAGTGATAGGTTACTCAATCAATGATAAGGTGGTTGTGTTTGACCGTATCCGTGAGAACTTCCAACTCTATGGAAAGCGCGATCGTCAGCAGTTGTTCAACGATTCGCTGAACCAGACATTGGCTCGTACTATCAACACCTCTGTCACAACTCTGATTGTGTTGCTGTGCATCTTCATCCTCGGTGGTGATTCTATCCGCAGCTTCTCCTTCGCCATGATTTTGGGTGTTGTCTTCGGTACGCTGTCTTCACTCTTTATTGCTGCTCCTACAGCCTTCCTCGTGATGGGTCGTACCATCCGTGAGGAAGAAATAGAGACTAAGGCATAATAATTTTTAAAAATAAAAATCGCCCGCTTCCTTTCATGGAGGCGGGCTTTTTTATAGTTGACTTTTCAACAAGTTGTTATAGTATGACTAGTAGATCAAGTTAATTAAAATAATACAAGAAAGAGGCGATGCCCTCTAGGGCTGGTTTCCGTTGGCCCTCAATCTCAATCTTGAACTTGATCTCTGCCTTACAGATGCCACGCAGGTTCTGAATGCTATGTAACTTGGTAACAAGGCGTACACGGCTTCCTGTGATAACTGGTTGCCCAAAGCGCATATCCGTCATACCATAGTTGACCAGCATCTTGATGTTGTTGACCTCGATAATCTGGTCCCACATGTAAGGTAGTAACGAGAGTGTCAGATAGCCATGTGCAATGGTCGACTTATATGGACTTTCTTCTTTTGCACGTTCCACGTCGACATGAATCCACTGGTGGTCCAGTGTCGCGTCAGCAAAGAGGTTGATACGGTCCTGATCTACCTGCAGCCAGTCAGAGGCTCCCAGTTCTTCACCCAAATGGGCAGCAAACTCATCGTAAGAGTTAATCACTAATTTTCCCATGCTTTTTCTTTGTTTTAGAATAATTATAGTGCAAAGGTACGAAATATTTGCGAATTATTTTGTACCTTTGCACCAGATTTTGATGCCCTGATAGTTAAATGGATATAACAAGGTCCTCCTAAGACTTAGTTCCCAGTTCGATTCTGGGTCGGGGTACTTCCTTTAACTTTTGGTAAAACCGTAGGTGAGGACGCTGATGCGGATGCCTTCAACAGCTTTGATGGTGTTGGTGCAGGCTATCAATGTAGCTCCTGTTGTGCAGATGTCGTCTATCAATAGGACGTGCTTGTTCTTAAGAAGTGATGCGTTTTCCAAGTGAAAGATGTCTTTGACATTTTCTTGGCGTTCACGCCTGTTGAGTTGTGTCTGGCTCTGTACGAACCGTTTTCGACTCAGCGCTTTGGAGATGATAGGTAATTCTGTTGCCTGACTAATTCCAATGGCCAGCTGTTCGCTTTGGTTGTAGCCTCGTTGGCGTTGCCGCTTGCGTTCTAGCGGGACAGGAAGTAGAGCGTCGATGCCTTCGAAAAAGTTGCCATATTTCATCTCCGTTGCCATCAGTCTGCCCATGTCCTCGCCAATGTCAGGACGTTGCGCGTATTTCAGTTTGTAGATAATTTGCGCCATTTCAGAGTGTGGCTCGAAGAATACCAGAGCAGCTGCTCGTCGGATGGGTGTCAGGTGCCAGAAAAGTTGTACCATTGGGTTATCATCAGCAGCATATTGGAATTTTGTGCGAGGCAGTTGAAGCATGCAGGCAGAGCAAATTGAACGCTCTGTTGGCGCTAATCGCTCACCGCATATCACACACAAACGGGGCGATATGAAGTCTAATATTCTAGTCAGCCAACTCGTTTTCATCCGTATCCTCCACATCTATACATTGTCGGATAATATCAAAGGTAAAGCCTCTGCTGAGTGCAAAGCGCATCAGTTTCTGGTTCATCTCGTAGTTGTTTTTTGCTTTAATTGTTTTGCTTTTTTGCTTGATTAGCGGTTTCAGTACGTCAAGGTACTCTTCATTGCTGACTTCGTCAAGTGTTTGCTGTCGAATGTCTTCTGCAATATGTTTCTGCCATAGAGCTTGCTCTACCTTGCGTCGCCCCCATTTGTTGTAGCGTACCTTGTCTTTGATGAAGGCACGTGCAAAGCGCTCGTCGTCCACATATCGTTCTTTCGTGAGACGTTCCATGATGCGAGCCTGTGCCTCTTCGGACAATTCCCATCGGCGCATTTTTTCTGTCATTTCCCATTGGCAGTGTTCTGCCTGTGCACAAAGAGTAGCCAACGTCAGGAAAGCTTCTTGTTCTGTCTTTTGTTTCATCGCCTTGCTTTAATCATTCGTTGTTTACCGAATTGGTCGTTCTTGATTTCAATGTCGTGGTAGGACATAGTGCTAAGCATTTCAGTCATCTCTTGGTTATAAAGCGGATTCATCTCGAAAAACAACCATCCGTCTTCTTTTAACGCCTGCCGACCATACTGTGCAATAGCATGGTAGAACAACAATGGGTCGCTATCAGGTACAAACAGAGCGGTATGTGGCTCATAGTCTAGCACATTGGCTTCCATTCGTGCGCGTTCCTTATTTATAATATAAGGAGGATTGCTGATGATGAGGTCCCATTGAGAGATGTGAGAAATGTTTAGGGCGTCTACTTGCTCCAATGTAACGTTGACGTTCTGCCTCCTGGCATTTTCATGTGCCACCCCTAATGCCTCTCTTGAGATGTCCCATGCCGTTACCTTCGCTTTGGGATACATAGATGCCAGTGTGATTGCGATACATCCAGACCCTGTGCCGATGTCGAGAAGTTTTGCCTCCTTTCCTTTTAAGGAGGAAGGAGTGAGAGACGCTACCCACTGGCACAATTCTTCTGTTTCAGGTCTGGGTATTAACACATGCTTGTTGACTAAGAATGTTCTTCCGCAGAAGTCAGCCTGTCCCAGTACATACTGCACGGGTTCCTGTTGCAATAGTCTTTCCGCAATTCTTCTGAGTTCTGCTTGGCAGTTTGCTGATAATTGTGTATCTTTGCCGATGTAAATGTCCGACAGCGATAAGCCGAACCGCACGTCATAGACCATCCGTGCAATCGCTTTCGCTTCACCGTCACCGTAAAGAGGTGCTAACTGATGCCACAGCTCATTATAAGTCATACTGCAAAGGTACGAAGAAAAGTGAAAAGTGAAAAATGAAAAATGAAAAATTATAGGAGTAAAGACGAAAAATACATGCGACGCTGCCTACAACTAGCAGCCAACGGCATTCATGGTGCCAGACCTAATCCGATGGTAGGTGCAGTTATTGTGGCCAATGACCGCATCATCGGCGAGGGCTATCATGTGCGTTGTGGCGAGGGGCATGCGGAGGTGAACGCCTTTGCCTCTGTGAATCCGGAGGATGAAACTTTGCTGAAGGATGCCACCATCTATGTCTCGCTGGAACCATGTGCCCATTATGGTAAGACGCCCCCCTGTGCCGAGCTGATAGTCCGTAAGGGGGTAAAGCATGTTGTCGTTGGCTGCATAGACCTGTTTGCAAAGGTGCAGGGCAGGGGCGTTCAGATGATTCGAGAGGCAGGTATAGATGTTACTGTCGGCGTTTTGGAGGAGGAGTGCCAGTGGTTAAACCGTCGTTTTTTCACTTACCATTCCAAGCATCGTCCTTACATTATCTTAAAGTGGGCACAGACGACCAATGGCTTTATTGACAATCATGGTAAAGCCCTCCAGATTTCCAACGAACAGACTCAGATGCTCTCGCATCAGTTGCGTGCCGAGGAAGATGCCATTTTGGTAGGACATACCACAGACGTCCGTGAACATCCGCAGTTAACCGTTCGTCATTGGTATGGTCCTAATCCCAAGCGAGTAGTCTTGACACATCATCGTCCAATCCCCCAGCTAATGGACGACCTCTACCAACATGGCATCCAATCACTTATTGTTGAGGGTGGTTGTCAGACACATGAATCATTCATCAAGGCAGGCTTGTGGGACGAGATACGGGTTGAGACGTCACCCATCACCGTTAGTGATGGTACACGCGCACCTCAGCTTCCGGCTTATGTGCATCTATATAATACGGTAGAATATGGTGGGAATACCATTATTTCCTACCGAAGTCAGCAGGCACCTCGCCCCATTTCTGCGTCTCCCATTTGATAATGGGGTTGCGCCACTGATGGGTTTTCAGCCAGCGTTCTGCACGGGCAATAATCTGATAGAGCGGCTCCGTTTCGGGAGTACGCTCTAATTTTGTCTTGCATTGGCGCTTGTTGACCCAAAGGATGGCATTATAGGAATCGCTGTATATAACTTTGTCGTGCAATCCCTGCTGCTGCATCAGCGCCAAAGCATGTACAATAGCCAGAAACTCCCCGATGTTATTCGTGCCTTTCATGGGCCCGAAGTGGAACACACGAGCGCCAGTCTGTAGGTCTATGGCTTGATACTCCATAGGCCCGGGGTTGCCACTGCAGGCGGCATCCACAGCCCATGCGTCTGCCCTTACCTCAAGAGGCAAGGGCAGCACCGTGTCGTTTCTATAGTCAGGAGGATTCTGAACCATTAACCAATAACCGTTAACAAATAACCGTTACATGCGCTCAGGAACTTCGATGCCCAACAGAGCCATGCTGTTCTTGATAATCTTGGCTACGTTCTTGGCCAGCATCAGGCGCACGGCCTTCTTCTGCTCATCAGACTCGTTGAGGATGCTATAGTCGTGGTAGAACTGGTTGAAAACCTTCGTCAATTCATAGCAGTAGTTGGCAATGCCCGATGGTGAGTAGTCCTTGCCAGCCTGCTCTACGGCAGATCCATATTCACTCATCTTCTGAATGAGCTCAATCTCTTTAGAGGTGAGAGGTCTTTCTTGGGAAAGCGAGCAAGCTCGAGCGGAGAGGTGAGAGGTGAGAGAATAGTTTGTTCCCTCGGCTTTCCGCAGGATGCTGCGGATGCGGGCATAGGTATATTGGATAAATGGGCCAGTATTACCATTGAAGTCGATAGACTCTTCAGGGTTGAACAGCATATTTTTGCGGGCATCAACCTTCAAGATGAAGTATTTGAGTGCTCCCATACCAACGATGCGGGCTATCTCGCGACGCTCATCCTCAGTCATATCGTCGAATTTGCCCAACTCCATTGATGTCTTATAGGCATCATCCACCATCAGCTGCATCAAATCGTCTGCATCTACGACAGTACCCTCGCGGCTTTTCATCTTGCCATTAGGCAACTCTACCATGCCGTAGGAGAAGTGTACCAGTTCCTTGCCCCATTTGAATCCCAGACGGTCCAGCAGAATGCTGAGCACCTGGAAGTGGTAGTTCTGCTCGTTGCCCACTACATAAATCATCTTGTCGATAGGGTAGTCCTGGAAGCGCATCTCTGCCGTTCCGATGTCCTGAGTCATATAAACCGATGTCCCGTCAGAGCGCAGCAGCAGTTTCTGGTCCAATCCCTCGTTTGTAAGGTCTGCCCAGACGGAGTTGTCCTCATGGCGCTCAAAGAGTCCTTTTGCGAGTCCTTCCTCCACCTTTGCCTTACCCTTTAGGTAGGTCTGGCTTTCGTAGTATATCTTGTCGAACTTTACACCCATTTTCTGGTAGGTCTCGTCGAAACCGGCGTAAACCCACGAGTTCATCTTCTCCCAAAGGGCACGAACCTCAGGGTCGTTCTGTTCCCATTTTACCAGCATCTCGTGAGCTTCCTTAATCAGCGGAGCCTCCTGTTTGGCCTGTTCTTCGTCCATGCCTTGAGCCACGAGTTCCTTGATTTCCTCGCGATAGTGCTTGTCGAAGGCTACATAGTAGTCGCCAATTAAGTGGTCGCCCTTCTTCCCGCTTGATTCAGGCGTCTCGCCATTGCCCCACTTCAGCCAAGCCAGCATCGACTTGCAGATGTGGATGCCACGATCGTTCACGATGTTCGTCTTCACCACTTTGTTGCCGTTGGCCTGCATAATCTGAGCCAGCGACCATCCCAGCAGGTTGTTGCGCACATGTCCCAGATGCAGGGGTTTATTGGTGTTGGGCGATGAGTATTCTATCATCACGAGCGGGCTTTCGTCTGTAGCCTGTTTCTCGCCGTAGTGCTCGTCCTTGTCGATATCTTGTAGGAGTGTGAGCCAAGCTTGGTCAGCTATGCTGAGGTTCAGAAAACCTTTTACCACATTGAATTTGCTGATGGCGTCACAGTTCTGCACCAGGTATTCACCCAGTTCCTGTGCCGTCTGTTCTGGACTCTTGCGAGCCATTTTGACAAAGGGGAACACCACGAGGGTCAGGTTTCCCTCAAACTCGCTGCGTGTCTTCTGCAGCTGTACCATCTTCTCAGGCACGTCCTGTCCATACAATGCCTTCACGGCAGCAATGGCTGCCGACTGTATCTGTTGTTCTATCTTCATACTCTTAACGTTAAGCGTCTGCAAAGGTAGTGCAAATCGAGCGAAATACCAAATTTATTTGGGTATTTCCGAGATACAGCCTACCTTCGAGTTGCGGAAACAACTCAAAGGTACGAATAAGCGAGCGAAAATGCAAATATATTTGCAATTAAATCAAATAACCCTGGGTTATCATCGAATAACCCAAGGTTATCACTCAATAACCCTGGGTTATTAAACAGTAACCTTTGGATTGTACGTCTGGTACACCATATAATGCCCGTCAGCATGAAGGGTAAAAGTGTCAGAAAGACTCTCGTTCAGGGTGCCTTGCCACCATTGTTCATAGGCATAGGAGCCCCATTTCAGACCTTCTGATGAGATTTTGGCGCTTCCGAAGTTGAAGATGCTAACCTGTTGTCCTTTGAATGAAGAGAAGGTGTGGTCACCCTTTGCAGGGGTAAAGAACCCGTGGTTGGTGAACATGATTCCCTTGATGTTCATGTCGCGGAAGTAGCGCATCAGCAGCGAGATGTTACCTAAGGTATGGTCCTCACGTTTGCCTGTGCAGCCTAAGTAGGCTATTTTGTGCCAACCTTGTGACAGACAGTAGCGTGTGGCTTTTGTCAGGTCGTTGTCTTCCTGTTCGTTGATTTGTATGAGTCGGTTATGGTATTCAGCAGGCACGCTGTCACCATCGCCGATAACGATATCTGCATGAGGCGCACGGATAACGGCTCCGTCGCAGGCAATAAGATGCGTTGCGTGATGGAGGATGTTTAACGGTACGTCGTGGGTGGGAAACGCTCCGTTAGCTATGATGACTGCGTCGAAAGTTTTTTCCATTTGAAATATCCTGCTATAGCGATGATGACATAGAGTCCGTAGAGACCAGCCTTGAAGGGAATGCCTTTCTGTACGTAGAGCACGCAGCAGACGACATCGACGACAATCCAAAAGAACCACTGCTCGATATATTTGCGAGCCAACGCCCACATGCCGACGAACGACAGGGCATTGGTGAAGGAGTCGAGTAGGGGAACAGTAGAGTTTGTCCAGGTAATGAGCACGTAGTAGGTAACGCCCCATGCTGCAAAGAAGAACAATGTGGCGGGCAGATACTTGCTGAGTGGCATGTGGGTGATGGGGAGCGGTTCCTTCTCCTTGCGTGTCTTCACGAACTTCCACACAAAGAGTCCGTAGATAGCAGCCAACGTGTAGTAACAGGCCATCCCCGCATCACCATAGAGTCCGTGCTGCCAATAGAGGATGATGTCCAGTGCAGGCATCACGATACCAATCACCCACAGGGCGATATGCGCACGATACTCCAGCCAGATATACATCAGGCCGAGTATCGTGGTCAATATGTCCAGCCAGTCAAGCGTCATTTTTCACTTAGAAATTCACCGACAGGTGTGCCATCACGTTAAACGGCGCTGAGGGTGCAAAGCCAGCCTTATACAGGTCATGAGTGCCCTGGCCAGTAGCCACAACGTTGCCGTTCTCCTTGGTATAGGCAGGAGCGGCCCATCCGTTGTTGTCGTATTCAGCAGAGAACAGGTTGTAAAGTGTCACACCGATGGTGGCATCTTTCATTCCCAGCTTGGGCAACTTGAAGTTGTACGACAGGTCAATGTTGGTTACGAAGTGTCCGTCGAGCATCATGCCCACATCTACGGGCTTGTCATTATCATCAAGTGTACGATAGCTCTCGAAGCCAGTGTTCGTCAGATACTGCTTGCTGATATATTGGCTTTGGATGCTGGCTTTCATGCCTTTGTAATTGAATGTGAAGATGTTGTTGGCTATCCATTCTGGCGAGAAAGCCAGCGGCTGGTTGCCCAGATTAGCCACGCTGCCATCAGCCAATTTCACGGTGATGTCCTTTACGCGGTTCTTCGACCAGGTGGCATTCACGTCCCAGCGGAACCAGTCGATAGGTTTTACGGCAGCCTCCAGTTCGATACCCAGACGATAGCTCTTAGGCATGTTGCGTGTGATGGCCTCGCCGATTTTATCAATCTCACCTGTCAGCACGAACTGGTCCTTGTAGTTCATCCAGTAGAAGTTGGCACCGGCTGAGAATACCTTGCTCTGGTATTTATATCCCACTTCCAGATCGTTCAATCGCTCAGCCTTCGGCAGTTCCATTGCTGCGTTGAGGTTGTTCTGGAAGTTGTTGCGCGTAGGCTCTTTGTGAGCGATGGCATACGAAATGTAGGCCTTGTGGTTGGGCGTGATGTCGTAGTTCAGTCCGAACTTGGGGTTGAAGAAATCGTACGACTGCTTCATGTCATAGACAATGCGCTCGTTAATGTCCCAGTCTATCTCATCTGTAGGACCGTCCATCTTGATACCCACATGACGGTATTGCAAGTCTACGAAAGCGTTGAGACCAGACAGCAAATCGTAGGTCACCTTGCCATAAACGTTGAAGTCGGTCTTCTTGGTCTTGTCAAAGTAGTAAGGGCTGTTGGGCTGTATCGGAGTGACAGGAGCCTTCACCCATTTCACCAGTCCGAAGTGGTCGCCTTCATATCTGTTCCATCCTCCTCCGAAGGTAGCCTGCAGGTTCTCATGATTGTCGTAGACGAGCGAGGCGACAGCACCATAGAAGTCGTTATCCATCTTCTTTTGTCTGACGAGGTCGCTTACGGCCCATGTCATCTGAGGATCCAGCTCATATTCGAACAAGGTGCGCTTACGCTTGTACTCCTCGTAGTAGCCCTTTCCCTTGGTATAGTGCAGGGCAGCGTTCAGGCTCAGTACCTGTCCCAGGCGCTGGTTCCAGATAAGCTGATAGTTCTGCTGGTGGTAGTTGTCCGTCTGGTCGTCGTAGTATCGGGTGTTACCATCTGCATCGTAGTATTCTCCACATGAGTTGTAGGTGCGTCCATACAGACTCTGTTCATATTTCGACGTGTAGTTCCACGCATGGTAGGTCTCTTCCACGCCATTGAAGGTGATGAATTTCACCATCGTGTTCTCGCCAAAGTAGCCAGCCTGCAGGAAGTAGGAGTTCAGTTTGGTAGAGGCACGGTCCAGATAACCCTTGGAGCCTATGTTTGACAAACGACCCTGTATGCCCCAGTGGTCCTTGATCAGACCAGTGCCGAAACGCAGGGTCTCTTTATGGCTATAGTAAGAACCACCACTCAGGTCCAGCCCGACGAAAGGCTCCATACCGATGTTCTCCGTCTGCATGTTCAGGGTAGCACCAAAGGCTCCTGCACCATTGGTCGATGTTCCCACACCACGCTGAATCTGCATGGACTGCACGCTGCTGGCAAAGTCGCCCATGTTGACCCAGTAGAGTTGGGCACTCTCCGCATCGTTCATGGGGATGCCGTTGGCAGTGATGTTAATGCGGCTGGGGTCTGTGCCGCGCACCCTGAGTGAGGTGTATCCGATGCCGTTACCAGCGTCGGAGGTCATTGTGATAGAAGGTGTCAGCGACAACAGAAAAGGAATGTCCTGTCCGAAATTCACGGCCTTCAGTTGTTCCTTGTCCATGTTGGTGAATGCCATAGGTGTCTTTTTCGTGGCACGAGTGGCCTTTACCTCTACTTCTTGCAGTTCCACGCTTTTCAGCGTGTCCAGTTCAGCAGCCTGTAACGACAAAGATGCGCACAAGACTGTCATCATGAAAATTTTTCTCATTTCTTTTACCTTATTTATTAATACACTAAAATAAGGGGTTTCAGTTACTCTATCATCCCTACGCCGGCATTATCCGTATCAGGTTTGGAGGGTATCATCTCAGCCCACACCCGTGAGCACCCCTTGACAAGCACTTTGCTAAATCGGCTGCAAAGGTAGTGCAAATTGAGCGAAATACAAAACAAAAAACCATTTTTTTGTTTTATTTCCGAAATGCAGCCTACCTTCGACGTCAGTCAAAGGTAGTAAAAAAAGTGAAAAGTGAAAAGTGAAAAGTGAAAAATTTGCTGCCGCAATAGAAAAAACTCTCAACTTTCAACTCTCAACTCTCAACTTTTTTGTACCTTTGCGCCAAAATTATAGTGAAATGGATACTATCAAGAAACTTTTTGCTCAGAAACTGATGGATATCAAAGCCATCAAGTTGCAGCCTAACGAGCCGTTCACATGGGCTTCGGGCTGGAAATCGCCTATCTATACCGACAACCGTAAGACATTAGGCTATGCTGATGTCCGCTCGTTTGTCAAGTTGGAACTTTGTCACGCCATTCAGCAGGAATTCCCTCAGGCTGAGGCAGTAGCCGGCGTGGCTACGGGCGCTATTGCACAAGGTGCGCTGGTGGCTGACGAACTGGGCTTACCCTATGCCTATGTCCGTCCGAAGCCCAAGGATCATGGAATGGGTAATCAGGTAGAAGGCGAACTGAAGAAGGGTGCCAAGGTCATCGTTGTCGAGGACCTGATATCCACTGGCGGCTCCTCGCTGAAGGCTGTCGAGGCGCTGCGCCAGTATGGTGTCGAGGTAATTGGTATGGTGGCTTCGTTCACCTATGGCTTCTCCGTTGCTGAGGAGGCTTTCCGTGAGGCTGGTGTCCGCTTGGTCACATTGAGTGACTACGCTGCTGTGCTGGAGCAGGCTGCAGAGACGGGATATATTAAGAAAGAAGAAATAGAAGTATTGAACGAGTGGCGCAAGTCACCAAGTACATGGAAGCAGAATGACTAAGTTTGAAAGTAGCGTCAAGCAGATACCTTATCCCGTAGAGGATGTGTATCGTAATATCAGTGATCTGAGCAACCTTGAGCGTGTGCGTGATCGTATTCCGGAGGACAAGTTGAAGAGTTTCTCTTTCGATAAGGATTCCGTCAGTGTCAATGTGGCTCCCGTGGGCGACTTGAAACTACGCATCATAGAGCGTGAGGAGGGCAAGTGTGTGAAGTTCGAGGGTGTGCAGACCCCGCTGCCCTTCAACCTGTGGATTCAGGTGTTGCCTGTCACAGCTACGGAGAGCAAGATGAAGATTACCGTTCAGGCTGACATCCCCTTCATGCTGAAAGGAATGGTAGCTGGTCCGTTGCAGGATGGCGTCGAGAAGATAGCAGATGCATTGTCACAAATACCTTTTGTATAATGGCAAACAAACTGTGGGAAAAGAACTTCGAGGTGAATGCGGAGATTGAGCGATTCACCGTTGGCAGAGACCGCGAGATGGACCTCTACCTCGCCAAATATGATGTGCTGGGCTCAATGGCGCACATCACCATGCTGGAAAGCATCGGACTCATTGGAAAGGACGAACTGCCCCTGCTGTTGGCAGAACTGAAAAATATCTATCAGATTTGCGAGCGCGGTGAGTTCGTGATAGAGGATGGGGTAGAGGATGTGCACTCGCAGGTGGAACTGATGCTGACGCGCAAGTTGGGCGATATGGGTAAGAAAATCCATTCGGGCCGCTCGCGCAATGACCAGGTGCTGGTAGACTTGAAACTCTTCACTCGTCACGAACTGATGGAGGTGGCTGATGGTGTGAAGGTGCTCTTCGACGAGCTCATCCAGAAAAGCGAACAGTATAAGAAGGTGCTGATGCCTGGCTATACCCATCTGCAAGTGGCTATGCCTTCAAGTTTCGGACTTTGGTTCGGTGCTTATGCTGAATCGCTCTGCGACGACATGCTGTTCCTGCAGGCTGCCTATAAGATGACCAATCGCAATCCTTTGGGGTCAGCAGCTGGCTACGGTTCATCATTCCCCTTGAATCGTCAGATGACAACAGACCTGCTGGGCTTCGACTCGATGGACTATAACGTGGTATATGCCCAGATGGGACGCGGCAAGATGGAGCGTAACGTGGGCTTTGCATTGGCTACCATCGCAGGCACACTGGCTAAGATGGCTTTCGACGCCTGCCTGTTCAACTCGCAGAACTTCTCGTTTGTCAAACTGCCCAAGGAGTGTACTACGGGTTCGAGCATCATGCCGCACAAGAAGAATCCTGATGTGTTTGAACTGATACGAGCCAAGTGTAACAAGATACAGGCCCTTCCTCAGCAGGTGATGCTCATCATGAACAACCTGCCCGTAGGCTATTTCCGCGACCTGCAGATTATCAAGGAGGTGTTCCTCCCTGCCTTCGACGAGCTGAAGGACTGTCTGCAGATGGCTGCTTATATCATTAATAAGATAGAGGTGCGTGAGGACATCCTCGACAATCCTATGTACGACCCGATGTTCAGTGTGGAGGAAGTCAACCGTCTGGCATCAGCAGGAATGCCTTTCCGCGATGCTTATAAGAAGGTCGGACTCGATATTGAGGCTGGTACCTTCCGTCCTGACAAGGATATTCACCACACCCACGAGGGTTCGATAGGCAACCTGTGCAACGACCGCATCAGCACCCTGATGCAAAGCGTGGTGGAGGGCTTTGCCTTCGAGAAGATGTTGAACGCGGAAAAACAATTGCTGAAATGAGAAAATGGCTGGCAGGACTCATGGTGCTGATGCTGGTTGGCTGTAATGCCGATCAGGAGTTCTCAATGTGGCCCTGCCGCTTCTCCTACGATAACAGCGTCTATCTGGACGACGTGCTGGCGTCAGCCATGAACAATGGTTCGCGAGGCGTGTTCTGTCAGATTTCGGAAACATCGAGTAAGGGCGTTCGCTATCTTAATTTCACCAGCAGTACTGGTCAGCAGTCTCAGAAGCGCGAGACCGCGATGGAGATGCAAGCCAACTACATTCTGGGTATGAACAATGGCATCATCGTTGGTTTCCAGACACTTAACACGGATGGCGCCTACGGTGGTTTTGTAGCCTACGACGTACAATGTCCTAATTGTGTGCGTGCCAATAACAACTACATCAACCCCACGTTCTACATCCGAATGGCAGCAACGGGCATTGCCACCTGTTCGAAATGCGGCAGGAAGTACGACCTGAACAACAACGGCATCCTACAAAACGGACAGGCTGGTGACACCGGATTGGAGAAATATGTGGCTAACACCACGGGTCCTTTTGGCTTTATCAGCGTCTTCCGCAGATAAGAAAACCACCATGTTTCGCAATTATTACGCAAAAAAATGGGCACACTCCCATTTTTTCCTACCTCTGACCTACGGTTTAAGGTACTTACGCTCGAAAAAATCAAAAAATAAATTTGGTTTTTTGCTCACTTATTCGTACCTTTGCACCCGCATTGTGCAAAGTCTACGTTGCCGCGATGGTGGAATGGTAGACACGAGGGACTTAAAATCCCTTGGCTATTGCAGCTGTGCGGGTTCGAGTCCCGCTCGCGGCACGTTAAGAAAAAAGGATTTGCTTTCGTGGCAAGTCCTTTTTCTTTGTCTTGTATGACAGATGATGACAGATGACAGATGACAGTTTCAAAACAAGGCCCATCACCACCTACCCAGCAGTTATTTTTTATCTTTATGATTTATAGATACTATTATTATATATATAATTATTAATAAATATAATATATATAGTATAAATATACAATTATTAATAAGAAAGATAACCACACACACCCACTATCGCTCATTTTCAAAACTGTCATCTGTCATTTGTCATTGCGATGTGGAGTTTCTCAGTTCAGCATAACTTCCCTTTGTCAATAGATATAGAAGTGATTGTGTAAAATTACCCCATCCTTATTGCATAATAAGGGCATGTTATTGCACAATAAGGGCATGTTATTGCACAATAAGGGCATGTTATTGCATGATAAGGGCATGTTATTGCACAATAAGGTATTCTGCACTCGCAATGGAGTATTAGTGTTGTCAAGAACTTTCGTTTTTTTAATTCTGAAAAATAAGATTATTAAGTATGTTTAGCCTATAATCTCGGAAATTTTGTTTATATTTGCAACGGAAACTAATAAGAGTGAATATGAAGATAGTGATACTGGACGGGTTTACAGCCAACCCTGGCGACCTTTCATGGGAGCGGCTGGCAGCATTGGGCGAGCTGACGGTTTATGAACGGACAGCGGCACAGCAGACCATAGAAAGAGCTGCAGAGGCTGAGATTGTGCTGACAAACAAGGTATTGTTGAGGCGACAGGAAATAGAACAGTTGCCCAAATTGCGCTATATCGGGGTGTTGGCAACGGGATATAACGTGGTGGACATTGACGCCGCCTGCGAGCGTGGCATCGTGGTGACCAACGTGCCAGCCTACAGTACGGAGAGCGTGGTGCAGATGGTGTTCGCCCACCTGCTGACCGTTACCAACCGCACGGAGCACTATGCACGGCAGAACCGCGAGGGACGCTGGACATCGAGTCCTGACTTCAGCTATTGGGACACGCGGCTGACTGAGCTGGCAGGCAAGACTTTCGGCATTGTGGGCTTAGGGAATATCGGCAGTCGTGTGGCTGCTATCGCCAACGCCTTTGGCATGAAGGTGATGGCCTATACCAGCAAGGAGGCCAGCCTGTTGCCACCCGATATCCACAAAGGCACGATGGCAGAGGTGTTGGAGCAGAGCGATGTGGTGAGCCTGCATTGTCCGCTGACTGACAACACCCACCACCTGATTTGTCGCGATACGCTGAAGCTGATGAAACCCACGGCCATCCTGATCAATACGGGGCGCGGTCCGCTGGTTTGCGAGGAAGATGTGGCTGAGGCTTTGAACACAGGCAGTCTCTATGCTTATTGCGCCGATGTGCTCAGCAAGGAGCCTGCCGAGGCGTCGAACCCCTTGCTGAAATGTCCTACGGCCTACATCACTCCGCATATCGCATGGGCTACTGAGGAAGCTCGCAGGCGACTGGTCGATGTGGCTGTCGGCAATGTCTGCGCCTTCGTTGGCGGGACGCCTCAGAATGTTATTTCGGCTTAATTATTTGGCAATTAGGAAAAGTAGTCGTATCTTTGCAAGATAATTGTGAGGAAATGAGAATAAACGTTTATAGCTTCCGATATGTGGCTTTTCTGCTGGTGGCGCTGCTGCTGACCGCATGTGGCGCCGACAGTGATAGGTTTAAGCTGGAAGGCCGTCTGCGCAACATGAACTTAGGCGAGTTCTGGGTATACAGCACTGACGGAGCCTTATCCGGATTCGACACCATCCCTGTGCGCAACGGCCGTTTCTCGTATGAGATAGAACTGCGCGAGCCTGCCACGCTGGTGGTGGTGTTCCCCAACTATTCAGAACAGCCCGTGTTTGCAGAGCCAGGCGAGAAGGTACACATCAAGGGTGACGCCACTCACCTGAAGGAACTTATCATTGAGGGTACTGACGACAACGAACAAATGACTGAGTTGCGAATGGAACTGAACCAGACCACTCCGCCGGATGTCCCCAAGGTGGTGGGCGAGTTTATCCGTAGCCACTTGGAATCGCCCGCCAGCATCTATCTGCTGCAACGCTACTTTGTGATGTCGCAGACACCTGACTACCAGGAGGCCAGCAAATTGACCAAGCTGCTGATCAAGGAACAACCAGAGAGCGGACAACTGATACTGTTGGAAAAGAACCTGAAGGCATTGCAGGGGGGAGCACTGAAAAGCAAACTGCCTGCGTTTACGGCAACTGACGTGAAAGGGCGCAAGGTGACGGAGAAAGACCTGAAGGGTAAGGTGAATGTGGTGTCCGTTTGGGCATCATGGAGCTATAACAGCACGGATATGCAACGACGACTGGTAAACCTGAAGAAGAAATATGGCGACAAACTGGGCGTGGTGAGTATCTGTGTGGATGGAGGACCAAAAGACTGCAAACAGCGTGTGGAGCGCGACTCGGTGAAGTGGTCCACCATCTGCGACGGACGCATGTGGAACACACCGCTGCTGGCTAAGTTCGGACTGGCAGATGTGCCCGCCAACCTGATTGCTGACGAGAAAGGCACCATCGTGGCACGTAACCTGCAGCCCCAGAAGATGGAGGAACAGATTGACCAGCTGATGTTGAAATATAAGGTGAACAGTCTGTTGAAATAGTAAACAAACAAAAACTAAGATACTACCGATGAATCAGAATGAACGCAAGGCTTTCCAGGAAGTCAACGAGAGTTATACCATGGCTGAGGCCATAGCCGAGGCACAGCGATGCCTGCATTGCAAGGTGCCCCAGTGTAAGAAGGGATGTCCTATCAGCAATGATATCCCCGACTGGGTGCATGAGCTGTCAAAGGGCAACATGGGCAACGCCATCGGCATCATCCGCACCAAGAGCAACCTGCCTGCAGTCTGCGGACGCGTCTGTGCCCATGAGAAACAATGCGAGGGAAACTGCGTGCTGGGCAAGAAAGGTCAACCGCTGAACATCGGAAAACTGGAGCGATTCGTGGCAGACTTCGACTCGGAGAATGCGCTCACCCATGAGAATATCGTGGAGAAGACACGCGGTAAGGTGGCTGTCATCGGTGCCGGTCCTTCAGGTATCACGGTGGCTGGCGACCTGTCGCGCATGGGCTTTGCCGTTGAGATTTTCGAGATGGAGGCCCAGTGTGGTGGTGTGCTTCGCTATGGCATTCCGGAATACCGCCTGCCCAAGGAGGTCGTAGCCCGTGAGATCCGATATATTGAGAAAATGGGTGTCGTCATTCATCGCAAGACACATGTGGGTGTGGAGATTACCGTCGACACCCTCTTTGCCCAAGGCTTTGATGCCGTCTTTATCGGTACAGGACTGAGTAAGCCGAAGTCGTTGGAGATACCCATCTGGCAGAACGGACGCTGCATCTCAGAAGGCGAGGGCGCCACCAAGTGTGCCGACCTGAAGCGCATCCGTCTGGCTACCCACTTCCTGCGACGGGTAGAACTGATCTCCGAAGGATTTATGAAACGCGACGAACTGCCTGTAGACAAAGGTGCCCGTGTATTTGTCATCGGTTGTGGCAATACGGCGATGGACGCCTCACGCACAGCTCTGCGCATAGGAGCCTCCGAGGTTGACATCATCTACCATAAGGGCATTGACAGTATGTCGGCTCTGCGTGCTGAGTATGATGACGCCGTGAAGGAAGGTGTTCGCTTCAATTGGTGGAGCTCCATCAAGGAGATTCATGTGGATGACAACCTGGACATCACGGAAATCGTGCTTGAAACCAAGGAAACTGACAAGGAACCCGTTCGCAGAACGTTGCCTGCAAACAACATCATCATGGCTATTGGTGCCACACCAGCCACGAAGATTGTGCGTACGACTTCTGGATTGGATAACGATGAACATAACTTCCTGATAACCCGTGAGGTACCTTACGGAATGACTACACGCAAGGGCGTCTTTGCCGGTGGTGATGTGGTAGGCCGTCAGGCTACGGTGGTGCATGCTATGCAGGATGCCAAACTGGTGGCTGAGGGTATTGCCCAATATGTTGATGCTGTTAAACTAATTGCTGCCATAGAAGAATAGTGAAAAAAGTGCTGATTCGTCTGTTGAAGTGGGTGGGTGGAACATTGCTCGCCGTTGTATTGCTGTTTGCTGCAGTAGTTTTTGCGTTGAATACGGATATGATGCAGAACAAATTACTGCAGGAGGCCGTCGTCTTGTTGAAGGAAAAGTTGCAGACGGAGGTCAGCATTGAAAAGATTCATGTGAACTTCTTCAGTCAGGATGTCAGTCTGCTTGGTGTGGAAGTGGAAGACCAGCAGCATCGCAAGATGTTGAAGTTGGATGAGTTGTCTGTTGACCTGGAAATCTGGCGATTGCTGGAGAATGTGGTCAGTGTGAACGACGTGAAGATAAAGGGCGTAGAGGCACGACTTTACAAACCGTCGCCCGACTCGGTAGCCAACTATCAGTTCGTGCTGGATGCCTTCAAATCGAAGAAAAAACATTGTGACAGTACGGCAAAGGATAGTGTGAAGGCACACCGGAAACTGCATGTTGACGTCAGCAGGGTATGGTTGGAACACATCAAGGTTATCTATAACAGCCAGGAAGCCGAACTGGGTTCCCTGTTTTATAAGAAAGGTGAAAACGGTCGACAGGTGGCTGAGGTGAGAAACCTGAAGTCACTCTGGGTACAAAAGACCAAGAAGGGACCTGTCGATAACCAATTGCGCATCACTGCACTGAACGTTTTGGACAAGAAAGACTATATGCAGCTGAGCGTTGAAGGTCTTAACTGGATGACCAATAACAATAAGCCACGTAAAAACTCCGGAAAGCCAAAGAGGGGATTCTTTGACGTGGGACACTTCAATGTGGATGCTAATATGAACATCCGTCTGGAGCACTTGGCGAAAGACAGTATCGTGGCTGTCGTCACCAACTGTCAGGCGAAGGACCCCATGTCCGGTATCGATATCACCAACCTGCGATTCAGGGTGGAGACCGACAAGAAAATAGCACATATCAAGAATTTCACCGTCAGTCTGCCTAACACCACACTGAGCTTTGACAATGCTACCATGCAGTTGCCCAGCAAGAAAGAAGGACGCAAGTTGGCCTATCAGACCTCGCTCATCAAAGGCCAGACGCTGCTGAAGGACATTTCACGCGTCTTTGCACCAGTACTGAAGAATTTCTCGGAACCATTGCAGTTGCAGGTGGTCATGAGTGGCGACGATGAGGGTATGCAGTTCAGGGACGTCAGGGTTAACACGTTGAAGAAGGACCTGACCATCAAGGCAACGGGTTTCATCCGTGGACTGAAGGATAAATACAAGTTGCAAGTACATTTCGATGTCCAGCAGATGGTGGCACAGCGTGGCTCTAAAGAGCGCATTATCAGTCAGTTCCCCGTCAAGAAGTTTATGATGAAGCAGTTGGACAACCTGGGACGCATCGGCTATACAGGCCGTTTTGATGTCTTATGGAAGCGGGAACAGTTTGCTGGCTTGCTGACCACGCAGACAGGTAATATCAACTTCGACTTCTTCCTCGATGAGAATACGAAATATGTACAAGGAAACGTCCGTACCGATTCCTTTGAGCTAGGCAAGGCAATGGATGTCCCTGGGTTGAAGAAGGTGGCTTGCAAGGCCAGTTTCAAGTTTGACATTTCCAAACCGCGTACAGCCATTATGCGTCGCAAGGTGGGCGGAAAACTGCCGATGGGTGAGGTGAATGCCGAGGTGTATGAGGCTAAGTATAAACTCTTGCATGTGCGGAATACCGTTGCCACCCTCAAGAGTAATGGTGCCATTGCTGAAGGCAACGTGGCTGTAAGGGGTAAGTTCGTCGATATCCTCTGCTCGTTCTCGTTTACCAATACCAATGAGATGCAGAAGATGAAGATTAAGCCTGGCATCAAGTTCCATAAGGCTTCTGACGAGGCGAAGGCTGCAAAGGCAGAACGTAAGGAACAGAAGAAACTGGAGAAGGCTGCTCGCGACTCTGTCAAACAGGTAGAGAAAGCGGCACGGAAAGCGGAAAAGGCTGCTCGTAAGGCAGAAAAAGATGCTGAAAAGGCTGCTAGGAAAGCAGCCAAAAAAGCCGAGAAGGAAGCCAGAAAGGCAGCCAAACAAGCGGCAAAGGAGAATGCTGACGACTAAATGCCTCTTTCTGCCCAATCGCCTCTATCAAGATTACGGTAGCCAATAGCTTCAGCAATATGCTGACTTTGTACTTTCTCAGAACTGTCAAGGTCTGCTATGGTACGGGCCACCTTCAAGATGCGGCTATAAGCACGGGCTGAGAGTTTCAGACGCTCCATCGCCATACGTAGCATGTCGAGGCTTTCTGCGTCGGGTTCCGCGAATTCATGGAGCATCTTCTCACTCATCATCGCATTGCAATGGATACCTTTGAATGGTTTGAAGCGCTCTTCTTGTATCTTCCGTGCAGCAATAACCCTTTCACGAACTTTCTCACTGGGTTCTCCTGGCTGCATCTGGCTGAGCTGAGCAAACGGCACGGCCTGTATCTCGCAGTGAATATCAATACGGTCGAGTAAGGGACCGGATATTTTATTCATGTAATGTTGTATCTGCCCTGGCGTGCACACGCAGTTGTGCGTAGGATCACCATAATACCCACAAGGACAAGGGTTCATGGAAGCAATAAGCATGAACGAACACGGGTATTCCACATTATATTTGGCTCGGCTGATGGTAATTTTGCGGTCTTCCAGGGGTTGGCGCAAAACTTCCAGCACCGAGCGACTCAGCTCGGGCATCTCGTCGAGGAAGAGCACACCATTATGCGCCAGTGAAATCTCACCCGGTTGTGGGTTCGTACCACCACCTACGAGTGCAACTTGCGAAATGGTATGGTGGGGCGCTCGGAAGGGACGCTGACTGATGAGGCTTGTCTCACGGTCCAACTTGCCTGCCACACTATGTATCTGCGTGGTTTCCAGACTTTCTGCCAACGATAAAGGTGGAAGAATAGAAGGCAGACGCTTGGCCAGCATTGATTTGCCGCTTCCGGGAGGACCTATCATGATAAGGTTATGTCCGCCTGCTGCAGCTACCTCCAGCGCACGTTTTACGCTTTCTTGTCCGCGAACGTCACTGAAGTCTAATTCGTAGTGATTCTGCTGTTCGTAAAACTCCTTACGGGTATCGATGAATGTAGGCTCTTGCGTCTTTGCACCATTAAAAAACTGTACGACGTCCATCAGTGTGTCCATTCCATACACCTCTAGTTGGTTGACAACAGCTGCTTCGCGGATATTCTGATTTGGTACGATGAGTCCTTTGTATTTCTCTGCACGGGCACGGATTGCAATGGGGAGTGCGCCACGGACAGGCTGGAGGCGTCCGTCCAGTCCCAGTTCACCTACCATCATATATTTGTCAAGCATTTCGCTCTCTACCTTGCCGTTGGCGGCAAGGATTCCGATAGCCAGTGGAAGGTCGTAACTACTGCCTTCCTTCTTGATGTCTGCAGGCGACAGGTTAACGGTAATGTCCATTGTCGGCATCTTAAATCCGTTGTTTGTCAATGCCGCCCTGATGCGGTCGTAACTCTCCTTGACGGCAGTATCAGCCAGTCCTGTCAGGTGAAATTGTACGCCACGCGCCATGCTCACTTCTACTGTGACAGTGGTGACTTCCAGGCCGTTGACGGCAGCACAATAGGTCTTTACTAGCATATTCTTTTGTTGTTTTTCTGTACAAAGGTACAATATTTCCTTGAAAATGATTAACTTTGCAGCAATAAATTATCAAACTACTGAACGATGAAGCGAATATTGTTGTTTTTTGTGTTCCTGCTGTGTGTTGTATTGACACAGGCGGCAGAGAATTATCCTTATCGTAGTGATTATCTTTGGGTCACTGTCCCTGACCATGCCGACTGGCTGTATCAATGTGGTGAGAAGGCTACTGTAGAGGTGCAGTTCTATAAGTATGGCGTCCCGCGTAATGGTGTGGTAGAGTGGGAGGTTGGTACGGACTTGCTTCCTGCAGACCAAAAAGGTACGGTCAACTTGAAGAACGGACGTGCCAAGATTCAGATGGGGACAGCGAAGAAACCGTCGTTCCGAGACCTGAGATTGAAGATGACGCTGGACGGGGTGACCTACGAGCATCATGTAAAAGTAGGATTCTCGGCTGATAAGATCCAGCCGTTTACCAAGGAACCAAAGGATTTCTGGCAGTTCTGGCAACAAAATCTGGAAGAGGCCAAGAAGTTCCCCTTAAACTACACAAAGGAATATGTGAAGGAAATGTCGAACAGCAAAGTGGATGCATGGCGACTGAAAATCAGTCTGGACCGAGAGCGCCATTCGTTTTATGCCTATCTGCTGATGCCGAAAGGAGCCAAACCCGGATCCTGTCCTGTGGTGCTGACACCTCCAGGTGCTGGTGTTAAGCCCATCCGCGATGCAACGACGCGCCGCTTCTATCCCGAGAGTGGCTTTATTCGGATGGCACTGGATATCCACGGTCTCAATCCGACGCTCAGCGAAGAGGTGTTTGCAGAGATTCGTGCGGCCTTCGACAATAAAGGCAATGCTTATCTGCGACAGGGATTGGAGGACCGTAACCTTTATTATATGAAACATGTCTATTTGGGATTGGTGCGTTGTATTGACCTGTTGACGTCGTTGCCTGAATGGGACGGACGTAATGTTATTATGCAAGGCGGTAGTCAAGGTGGTGCTTTGGCACTAATTGGAACGGCCCTTGACAGTCGTGTTACCCTCTGTGTGGCTAATCATCCGGCGCTTAGCGATATGGCTGCAGGCTCTGCCAACCTGACCAGTGGCTATCCTCATTTTACCAAGGAGAGTGGTGCTTATAGTGATGCTTGCATGAAAACGCTTCCTTATTATGATGTGGTCAACTTTGCCCGCCATATCAAGGTGCCTGTATACATGACGTGGGGATATAACGACAATACGTGTCCGCCAACAACGTCGTATGCCGTATGGAATGTACTCGCAGGTCCCAAAGAATCTCTGCTTACCCCCATCAACGAACATTGGACGAGCGATGCGACGGACCGTGGACAGATGGAATGGATGCGAAAACATTTGAAATGATGAGATTGACCAATCAGGAAATCAAAGTGGTAGCTTTTGATGCTGACGATACGCTTTGGGATTGTCAGTCGTGGTTCGACGATGTCGAACGTGAATGTGGCGAATTGTTAAAACCATGGGCTACGCAAGAGGAGGTGACGAAGGGGCTTTTCGCCACTGAGCGGGGTAATATGGAACTGCTCGGTTATGGCACTAAGGCTTTTACCATCTCCTTGGTGGAGAATGCTGTAAAGATGACGCATGGAGAAATAACAGGCGACATCGTATTGAGGCTGATAGAACTAGGTAAGAGTCTGCTGCGTTTTCCTACCAATCCACTACCGGAGGTCAAAGAGACGCTGAAAAGGATGTATGACGACGGACGTTACCGTCTGGTCGTATTCACAAAAGGAGAACTGCTCGATCAGGAAAGCAAGTTGAAACGCTCAGGCCTTGCAGGTTTCTTTGAGTATATGGAGACAGTGTCAAATAAGGGTATGGATGAGTATGTCGCTTTGTGTGAACATCTGGGTGTCAGCCCTAACGAGATGGTGATGGTTGGCAACTCCTTCCGTTCTGATATTGCACCGGCGCTGGCCGTTGGTTGCTTCACTATTCATATTCCCTATCATGTGGTGTGGGAGTTGGAAAAGTCAGAAGAATATCCACATGAGCACTTGCAAAAGATATCAGCATTTAGTGAGATTTTGGACATTCTTTCTGTAAAGTGAGCCTATAACCCACATACAGCCTATAAATATATATATAAGGTATAGTTGCAGCGTGGTGAGATGGATGTTTTCTATGCTACTATGTGGTAATACGGCAATATGGCTTAGCAATAGGTTCATTAGCGAGACAATAGTTGATAGAGACATGACTAGCAGTTGTTGCAGACTGCTCCACCAGAATACCACCATACAGGTCAGTGTCAAATAAAGGATGATGGTTGTCAGGGGGACGACTAGGTAGTTGCTGAGTAGGAAGTACGTGGAAAAGCGGCCGAAGTAGTAGGCAACAAGCGGTGCAGTTCCTATTTGTGCAGCTAACGAAACGGTAGTCAACCCCCAGAAGACATTCAGCCACCGGTGACGTTGCAGGACAGGAAGGGGAATAATCGTGGTAAATAACGGGTTAATCAGCACGATTGCCAATACGGCCGCGAAGGAAAGCTGAAATCCAATGTCATAGAGTGCGAAGGGGTTGATGACTAGCATGATAATTGCCGTAAAGGCTAATGTGTTGACTGACATGCGTTCGCGATAGCCCAATGAAAGCAGCGTATAAACTGTTATCATAAAAGCAGCTCGCATGATGCTTGGTGACAAACCGGTGAGAAAGGCAAAAAACCAGATGGCTAGTACGGTTATCATCTGTGACAAAGTACGAAAGCGCCACCATCCAACAAACAACGTGACGACAACATAGATGATCATCAGGTGCATTCCGCTGAGAGCCAGTACATGAGATGCTCCTACACGGGAGTATATGTCTCTCAGTTCGGTGTCTATCTGTGATTTGTCGCCTAATGTCATAGCTGCAATGATGCCATATACTTGACTGCCTAATTCCCATTGTTGATAGTGTAGCAGTAGTCGATGGCGTAGACGAAGTAGGCGAAGCCTGGCTTTCTCAATCAGGGGAAATCCTTCCAGCGATACAGCTCTTGGCTGCCAATATCCTTTCCGGATAAATGTCTCGCCGGCAAAGTTATGGCATTGCATATAGCGTTGGTAGTCGAAATGGTTTTGTCGCCATTGGTGGATGGGCGTGACCTTCGACAAAATCTGTATGCCCTCTCCGATTGTGATGTGCTCACTGGCCTCGTCTCTGACAATGCGACACTTAATCTTTCGATGATGCTGTGCTGTCAGTGCATCGAATGTGACCACTTTTTCCTTAATGACAGGCTCACTAGTCAACACAACCTCTTGGTAGATAAGCTCTTGGGGCCATTTTGTCTTTAGTTGCTGTCCTCTCATGCTGCTGAGCATCGCTCCTAACACAAGTGTGCAGCCCCATATGCCAACAGTTTGGCAGCGTGGGAATCGGCGTAAAAGACAACTGATGAGCAACAAGGGAGTCAAATAATAGAATCCCTTGCTCCAATTGTCTAAATATCCTCCCAATGTGATACCAATGATGAGGGAGATAGCCAGCGGAAGAAGTGGCGCATGAAGTTTCATGGATGCAAAGGTACAGTTTTTTGACAGATATTTTAGTTAAATAATCATAAAAGTTATAATTTAAGATATTCTAGTGCACATTATTAAATTGAAAAGCAGTACCTTTGCAGTCCGATTATTGGGGGAGAGACTTAGAATCCTCCGTGGGCCGTGTGTAAATAGTAGTGTCTTTGGCCGGGCATTGCGGTTTGTGAATCATGGTTCAGCACAGACGTTAGACTGCGAGCAGGGCATTAGACTCCTTGTGCGTAGTATGTGTGTGCATAATAGTGAAAAAGAAAATTGTTTTTTAGTAGTAAAATTTAAAAAGAGAAATGAACACTTTAAGTTACAAGACCGTTTCCGTATCAAAGGAAGCTGCTCGTGAGCAGAAGGAATGGGTGGTCATCGATGCTACCGATCAGGTAGTTGGTCGCCTCGCTTCTAAAGTAGCTAAGATTATTCGCGGAAAGTACAAGCCCACCTTCACTCCTAATCAGGACTGTGGTGACAATGTAATCATCATCAATGCCGCCAAGGTGGTTTTCACTGGTAAGAAAGAGACTGATAAGGTTTACACCCGTTACACTGGTTATCCCGGTGGTCAGCGCTTCAATACACCTGCAGAGCTCCGCAAGAAGCCGTTTGGTGTTGAGCGTATCATCAAGCACGCCGTTAAGGGTATGCTCCCCAAGGGCCCCCTCGGACGCAGCCTGCTGAACAACCTCTTCATTTATGAGGGTACCGAACACAAGCACGAGGCTCAGAAGCCAAAGGCTATTGATATTAACCAGTATAAATAAATAAGGAACGATGGAACAGATCAATGCAATAGGTCGTCGTAAGAGCTCTGTAGCTCGCGTTTACCTCACCGAAGGAACGGGTAAAATCACGATCAACAAGAAAGACTTGGAAGTATACTTCCCCTCTGCCATCCTGCAGTATGTTGTTAAGCAGCCGCTGAACCTGCTGGAGGTCGCTGAGAAATATGACATCAAGGCCAACCTCGACGGTGGTGGTTTCACTGGACAAAGCCAGGCTCTTCGCCTCGCTATCGCCCGTGCCCTCGTTAAGGTAAATGCCGAAGATAAGAAGAACCTGAAGGATCACGGCTTCTTGACTCGCGACTCTCGTGAGGTTGAGCGTAAGAAGCCCGGACAGCCCAAGGCTCGTCGCCGCTTCCAGTTCAGTAAGCGTTAATCATACTGAACTCTGTTTAGTATCTAAACTGGCGAGACTCTGGCTAGTACTGCTAGTGAGACTAGTACAACTAGACTACTCGTTGGTTGATCTAACAAGATTAAGAAGAAAGTAAACAACAAAAAAAAGGAAACAAAAATGGCAAGAACAAATTTTGACCAATTGCTGCAGGCTGGCTGTCATTTCGGCCACCTGAAGCGTAAGTGGAACCCTGCAATGGCTCCCTACATCTATACCGAGCGTAACGGTATTCACATCATCGACCTGCACAAGACTGTAGCTAAGATTGACGAGGCTGCAGATGCCTTGAAGCAGATTGCCAAGAGCGGCAAGAAAGTGTTGTTCGTCGCTACTAAAAAACAGACGAAGGAAATCATCGCCGAGAAAGCTCAGAGCGTTGGCATGCCTTACGTCATTGAGCGCTGGCCGGGTGGTATGTTGACCAACTTCCCGACTATCCGCAAGGCCGTAAAGAAAATGGCGAACATTGACAAGCTCATGCAGGATGGTACATACAGCAACCTGTCAAAGCGCGAGTTGCTGCAGGTTACCCGTCAGCGTGCCAAGCTGGAGAAGAACCTCGGTTCTATCGCTGACCTGACCCGTCTGCCTTCAGCCCTCTTCGTTGTCGACGTGATGAAGGAGCAGATTGCCGTTAAGGAGGCTAACCGCCTGGGTATTCCCGTATTCGGTATCGTTGATACCAACTCAGACCCCAAGAACATCGACTTCGTGATTCCTGCAAACGATGATGCCAAGGACAGTGTCGAGGCTATCCTCACTGCTTGCTGCGACGCCATCAACGAGGGTATCGAGGAGCGTAAGGTTGAGAAGGCTGACGAGAAGGCTGCTGATGCCGAGGCTGAGGCTGCTGCTGAAGAGGCAAAGCCCAAGCGTCAGGCTCGCAAGACCCGTAAGGCTGCTGCCGAAGAGGCTCCCGCAGCAGAGGAAGCTCCCGCTGCAGAGTAATAATATTTAAAATGTAAATTGTAAAAAGTAAAACAGATTATGGCTATTTCAATTGACGATATTAAGAAGCTTCGCGCTATGACCGGTGCTGGTCTGGCTGACGTAAAGAAGGCTCTGACCGAGGCTGAGGGCGACTTCGACAAGGCAAAGGAACTGCTTCGTGAGCGTGGTCTGGCTATCGCTGCCAAGCGTTCTGACCGTGAGACATCTAATGGTTGTGTTCTCGTAAAGGCTGTTGACGGCTTTGCTGCCATGATAGCCTTGAAGTGTGAGACCGACTTCGTTGCCAACGGTGCCGACTTTATCGCCCTGACCCAGAGCATCCTGGATGCTGCCATTGCCAACAAGTGCAAGGACATCGAGGCTGTTAAGGCTCTGACCATCAACGGTCAGACTGTTCAGGAGGCTGTTACACAGCGTTCTGGTATCACTGGTGAGAAGATGGAGCTTGACGGCTACCTCGTGCTCGAGGGAGAGAATATTGAGGTTTACAACCACATGGGCAAGAACACCCTGTGCACCATGGTACAGCTCAACAAGAACGCTGCTGAGGTAGGTCACAAGCTGGCTATGCAGGTTGCTGCCATGAAGCCCGTTGCGCTGAATGCAGAGAGCGTTGACCAGAAGATTCTCGACGAGGAGTACAAGACTGCTGTTGAGAAGACCAAGCTGGAGCAGGTTGAGAAGTACGTAGAGGTTGTCCTGAAGAAGGCTGGCATCAACCCCAACCTCGTTGACTCTGAGGACCATATTGAGAGCAACATGGCTAAGGGCTGGCTTACACAGGAACAGGCTGACGAGGCCCGCAAGCTGAAGGAGAGCGCTGCTGCCGAGAAGGCTGCTTCGCTGAACCAGAACATGATCGAGAACATCGCCAAGGGCCGTGTTCAGAAGTTCTTGAAGGAGAACTGCCTGGTTGACCAGGAGTTCCAGTTCGGTGACGGCGACAAGGCTACCGTTTCTCAGTGGCTTGCCCAGCAGGACAAGGAGCTGAAGATTGTAGACTTCAAGCGCTTCACGCTGGTTGCTGAGTAATCACATTCTGTAATAATAATCCAAGCATCCCGATTCACAACAACGTGGGTCGGGATGTTTTTTATGAAACAGAAACAGTCCCTGCGATTCCTTACGAGAAGTAATATAACGTGAATTCGTCGAACTCACGTTATTTACATTTGCAGCCATTAATACCTACATTTGCAACTATTAATCTCCGCAATTGCTACCATTAATAGTTACAATTGCGGAGATTAATACTTGCAAAAGGGGCTTTCTCAGAGGAGAATCCTCGCCTCATGCTATTTCAATGTCCGGATCAGGAAGTCGCTCGCCAGGTCGGTGGTGCGGTAGACGTTCTGGCCGAAGCCGTGGTCGAAATACTCCTGCAACACGTATTTCGAGCCTTTCCAAAGCTGATGGTAGCGCTCGCCATAGGTGTAGGGGACGATGCGGTCGGCATTGCCGTGGATGATAAGGGCGGGGCCGTGGTAGTTGGCTGCTGTCTCGTAGATGGGCAGCGAGAAGGCGGTTTTGATATATTTGGCTCCGAGTTTCTGTCCCTGCCACAGCTCTACGAACTCGGGCGGGTCCAGCGGGTTATACTGCTTGCCGAACGTGGAGCCGCGGATGGCATCGTCGCGCAGCACGGCAGCAGGTGCCATCAGCACCACGGCACTGATGTCGGCAGGTATCTCGCCCGCCGTCATCGAGGCAACCACTCCGCCTTGCGAGTGACCTACCAGGGCGACCTTGCTGACATAAGGCAGACTCTTGGCATAGCCGGCGACTTTCTTGGCATCCTCAATCTCGTTGGGCACGGTCATGTCCTGGAACTTTCCTTCGCTCTCGCCATGACCATTGAAATCAAAACGGATGCTGGCAATGCCATGCTTCTGAAGAGAATCGGCAACCAACTCAAACAGCGGGCCCTCCTTGCGCCCCCCGAAGCCGTGGCAGAAGACAACCATCGGGCAATGCTCACCCTGCTTCAGGGCAGGCTTCTGAACGATGGCAGCCAACTTGCCGTGGTCGCCGTCTATCGTCACGCGCTCCCTAGTGGGCACAAAGCCCGTGGGGCGCAATTCCTTCAGCAACTTGTCCACTTTATAGGTCAGCACGGTGGAAAGCGCCACCTTGCCATCCTTGTCAATGACAACCATTGAGGGAATCCACTTCACCCCATAAGCCTTGGCAATGTCCGTCTCACGGAATTTCTTCAGTTCTGATACCTGCGTATATGTTATGCCAAATAGCTGACACGCTTTCTTCCACGCTGCCACGTCGGTGTCCATGGATATTCCGATGAACTCGACTCCCTGCGGTCCGTATTCCTGATGCATGCGGACTACCTCAGGGGCGTCCTTACGGCAATCCGGGCACCATGAGGCCCAAAAGTCAAGGACAACGGTCTTACCCTTCAGTTTTGACAGTTGGAATGTCTTTCCGTCAATGGTCTTCATCTTAAAGTCTGGCGCCATCGTACCGGGCTTAACCAGGTCGGTGGCATACTTGGCGTCAAAGTCTGGCTCGCCAAACTGAGCGTTAGCAGAAAGGGTTGCAATGAGCAACACCATGCTTAGGAATAGTTTTTTCATCCGTTATAAGTGATTAATTAGACATGTCATGATTGCGCCTTTCGCTGCTCGTAGATTTCAAGGCTGTTGATGATATTCTGCCAGAGCACGTAACAGCCGGCACCCACCGAGGCTACAGGATTCAGATACATATAAGCCACCCAGATGCTGAGTGCTGTATTCTTCTGGAACAGCGCCTGACCGGCATTGATTTCCTCGCCCAGCCAGCGGCCTATGCCACGACCGATGGCAAATTGTACGAAGCAAAGCAGAAAGGTGGCTATGGCAATGAGCAGGAGCAGCAGGATGGTTGCTTCGCTGTGCACGATATTCTTAACCGTGATGCCCGTAGTGATACTAAGTGATATGGCCCAGAAATAGAAGCTGAGGTTGGGCATTGACACGATACGTCGATGCAATCCGTGAAGATAGTGCTGAATAAACCATCCTAATACAAGAGGCAGTAGTAACACGATAGACACCTTCTGCAAGATGACGAGAAATGCTGACAGAAAGTCAACATGAACCACTTGCTCCAGGATGGGGAACACTAGTGGGATGAGTACTGCGGAAACCATTGACGATAATAAAGTGTAGGTGGTCATCGTCGATATGTTGCCGCCTAACTTGCCAGCCACGACGGGAGCCGCCGAGGCAGAGGGACCGATGATGCACGTCAGCACAGCCTCCCACAACAGCGGAGAGGTAAGGGGGGAGTGGTGAGCGGTAAGCGATTTCGCCCATAGGATGATGCCGATGTTGACAGCCACCAGCAGCAGTTGAGCGGCCAGTACGCCGGCATGCCAGCGGTGAGGGCGCATCTGGTGATAGTCCACTTTGCAGAATGTAACCAGCAAGGTTAGGAAGACGAACAGCGGGAATATCAAGTCGAATACAGGCCCCAGTGCATCACCTGCTGCATCAAGTCCCGGAACCCAGTAAAACAGCAGGTAGCACGTCGACCCAATGGCAATCGCCACGGGCAGCGTCCAGTCTTTGATAAATTGAATCAATTGTTTCATTTCTTTTCAGGTGCAAAGGTATGAATTATTTTCTAAAACGATATTGTTTTTACGGAAAAAGCAGTATCTTTGCATGACAATATGACTGTTTTCGCATGACATGAATAGGGAAAAAGAAATCTATAAGGTGACGCTGGTTGGCAGCGTTGGCAATGCAATCCTGCTGACGTTTAAGTTTGTTGCGGGTATTGCTGGCAATAGTTCTGCCATGATAGCCGATGCTGTGCACTCCTTGTCCGACTTTGTGACAGATATCTTAGTATTGGTGTTTGTAAGCATCAGCGCCAAGCCTCAGGACCAGTCACATGACTATGGACATGGTAAATTTGAAACCATTGCATCGTTCTTAATCGCTTTGGCATTAATGGCGGCGGCAATGGGCATTGTGGTGTCAGGGACCATGAAATTTCTGTCGTGGTTAGACGGGAATGAACTTAAGACTCCTGGGTGGATAGCGCTGTGGGCAGCCTTGCTGTCAATTGCCATTAAAGAATTGCTCTATCAATACACTATGCATAGAGCCCGGAAACTTGACTCACAAGCGATGGTCGCTAATGCCTGGCACCACCGCAGTGACGCCCTCTCGTCGATAGGTGCAGCAATAGGTATCGGACTGGCTATTTGGTTGGGACAGCGTTGGACCGTATTTGACCCATTGGCTTCCATAGTTGTGGGACTGATGTTGATCAAGGTGGCTTATGAACTACTTAAGACGAGTATGGGGGAACTGACAGAGTGTTCGTTGCCCGAAGAAACGGAAAACGAAATAATAGAGATTATTCTGTCGTTCAACGATGTTGGGCAACTGCATAATTTGCGTACTCGTCGTATTGGCAACCGTATCGCTATTGAAGCTCATGTGCGAATGGATGGACAACTCCCTTTATATGTTGTCCATGAACGAGCAACAACGATTGAGCAAAAGTTGAAGGAGCGCCTCGGTCCAACGACGCATGTATCACTCCATATGGAGCCTATGAAATAAAAAAGCGAGTCATTATGTGGCTCGCTTTTTTGTTCATGTTATAGATTTGCTAATGCTATCACTTTGTCAACGGCTGCGCTAAGACCATCAACATTCTTTCCGCCTGCCTGGGCAAAGTGAGGCTGTCCGCCTCCGCCACCCTGAATCAGTTTGGCAGCCTCGCGTACCATCTGGCCGGCATTCAATCCATGGTCGCTGACCATATCGTCGCTCATCATGATGGAGAGCTGTGGCTTATTGTTCTCGTGCGAACCGATGACGCAGAGCAGTGAGCCGTCGACTGCGGCGCGAATCTTAAAGGTCAGGTCCTTGGCAGCAGCAGGTGACATGGGTAGTACGCTGGTAATGACCTTGACGCCATTCACCTCGCGAGCCTTCTCAACCAGTCGTTGGGCAGCGCGCTCAACAGCCTGAGTCTGGAAACCTTCAATCTCCTTCTTCATGTGATCGTGCTCTTCGATATACTTCTGAATGACACCTTGCAGGTCTTTGGCATTGTTGAAGAATGACTTGATGTTCTTCAGAATGTCCTCCATCTGGTAGAGGTGCTCCTCGCAGTCGCGCCCTGTCGTAGCTTCTATTCGACGTATACCGGCTGCTACACTGCTCTCAGAGAGAATCTTGAAGAATCCGATACGGCCAGTAGAAGTGGCGTGAATACCTCCGCAGAACTCGCATGAAGGACCGAAGCGAACCACGCGAACCTTGTCACCATATTTTTCACCGAAGAGGGCGATGGCGCCGAGTTTTTTAGCTTCTTCAAAAGGCACGTCACGGTGTTCGTCGATGTGGATGTCCTGACGAATCATGTCGTTGACCATCCGCTCTACCTGACGTAGTTGTTCGTCAGTGACTTTCTCAAAGTGAGAGAAGTCGAAACGAAGGGTATCGGGACTAACGAATGAACCCTTCTGTTCCACATGGTCGCCCAAGATTTGCTTCAATGAGTAGTCAAGCAGGTGGGTAGCCGTATGGTTGGCAGCTGATGCGTTGCGCTTGTCTGTGTCGACGCAGGCCATGAATTCAGCCGCAGGGTCCTTGGGCAGTTGCTTGACGATGTGGACGCTCTGATTGTTCTCACGCTTGGTGTCTACAATCTCCACGGTCTCGTTCTCGTTGACGAGCACACCACAGTCACCTACCTGTCCACCCATTTCACCATAGAAGGGAGTGGCATCGAGCACAAGCTCGTAGAACTCATTCTTCTTTTGGGTTACCTTTCGGTAGCGGAGAATACGACAGTTGTATTCGGTATAGTCGTAACCTACAAACTGTTGTTCGCCCTGTTCCAGTTCTACCCAATCGCTGTTCTCCACAGCAGCGGCATTACGGGCACGGTCTTTCTGTTTCTGCATCTCTACATTGAACTGCTCCTCGTCGACGGTAAAGCCATTCTCACGACAAATCAGTTCTGTGAGGTCGAGTGGGAAACCATAGGTGTCGAACATACGGAAAGCCTGAACACCATCCAACTGGTCCTTGCCCTGAGCCTTCAGCTCTTCCATTGCCTTATCGAGCAACGAGATACCTTTGTCGAGGGTGCGAAGGAAGGAATCTTCCTCTTCCTTGATAACCTTGGTAATCAACTGCTGTTGAGCCTTCAGTTCGGGGAAGGCATCGCCCATCTCATAAACGAGAGTGGGGATGAGCTTATACAGGAAACCGTCTTTCTGACCAAGGAAGGTATAGGCGTAACGAACAGCACGGCGAAGGATGCGACGAATCACGTAGCCTGCCTTTGCGTTGGAAGGCAACTGACCATCGGCTATCGAGAAAGCAACGGCACGCAAGTGGTCTGCGCAGACACGCATAGCTACGTTGATGTCGTCCTGCTCTTTGCTGATAGGATTCTCTGTTTCTTCCTCAAAGGTGAAATACTTCAAACCCGTAATATCCTGCTCGGCCTTGATGATGGGCTGGAATACGTCGGTATCGTAGTTGGAGTGCTTGCCCTGCATCATGCGAACCAAGCGTTCAAAGCCCATACCTGTATCAATAACGTTCATGGAAAGTTTCTCCAGCGAGCCGTCTGCCTTGCGGTTGAACTGCATGAACACCAAGTTCCATATCTCAATGACCTGAGGGTCGTCCTGGTTGACGAGTTCACGGCCCGACTTGCCTGAGGCAGCCTTCTGCTCAGGGGTACGACTGTCAACGTGAATCTCGGAGCAAGGACCACAGGGACCTGTGTCACCCATTTCCCAGAAGTTGTCGTGCTTGTTGCCGTTGATGATATGATTCTCGGGAACATGCTTAGCCCAATACTTGGCAGCCTCGTCATCGCGGGGGATATTTTCTTCAGGAGAGCCCTCGAATACGGTAACATAAAGGTCCTCGGGGTTCAACTTCAGAACATCTACCAAATATTCCCAAGCCATATCAATGGCACCTTCCTTGAAGTAGTCGCCGAAACTCCAGTTGCCCAGCATTTCGAACATGGTGTGGTGGTAGGTGTCGTGACCTACCTCTTCCAAGTCGTTGTGCTTACCGCTGACGCGCAGACACTTTTGGGTGTCTGCACGACGACGGGGCTCAGGGTCGCGCGTACCTAATATGATATCCTTCCACTGGTTCATACCAGCGTTGGTGAACATCAGCGTGGGGTCGTCCTTGATGACCATCGGTGCTGAGGGCACGATAGCATGCTGTTTCGACTCGAAGAACTTTTTGAACGAGTCACGAATCTCATTTGCTGTCATCATGGCTTACTCCTCGCTTGCACTTGACTCAGAACGGAAACTCTCGAGGTCTTCAACACGGAAGGCCTTGATATATGCACTCTTTCCGAGAACATCTTCCTCTGTCATGCGGACATAGACGTTGGCACTCTTCTTGAAGAGCTTAGGAGCCTTTGAGGCATCGCGGATGATGAGCAGACTCATTACGAGTTCAGCAGTCATATCGTACAGGCGACGAGCCAGGAAGTCGTGTGCATCCTGATTGTCGAGTGCCTTCACGTAGTTCAGTGCGTCCTCATAGATGGGGATGAGTTTCTCAACACGAGTCTTCAGTCCAGCCATGCAATCGCAAGTCTGCAGGTTTGCAGCCATCTCCTTGATGTTGTTCAGCATGGTGCCGTTGGTGATGTAGCGGATGGCAGCCACCACCTGCAACTGAGTGGTACCCTCGTAGATAGAGAAGATACGGGCATCGCGGAACAGGCGCTGGCTCTTGTACTCCATGATGAAGCCTGAGCCACCGTGGATGCTGATGGCATCGTAGGCGTTCTGGTTAGCGTACTCAGAGTTCATACCCTTAGCCAGTGGTGTGAAGGCATCAGCCAGACGCTGGTACTTCTTCAGTTCCTGCTTCTCCTCGGGAGTGAGTTTGCGGTCGCGTTCGATGTCTTCGAGGCACTTGTAAACATCCACGTAGCAAGCGGTCTCATACAACAGAGAACGACCAGCATCGAGCTTGGCCTTCATGCGAGAGAGCATATCATAGACAGCGGGGAAGTTGATGATCTTATCACCGAACTGCTGACGCTCCTTGGCGTATGCCAGTCCCTCGTTGTAAGCCTCCTGCTCAACACCTACCGACTGTGCGGCGATACCTAAGCGGGCACCGTTCATCAGCGCCATCACATATTTGATAAGACCCAGACGGGTAGAGCCGCAGAGCTCTGCCTTCGCGTTCTTATAGGTCAACTCACAGGTGGGTGAACCGTGGATACCCAACTTGTGCTCGATGTGACGAACGTCAACACCGCCCTGGCGCTTGTCGTAGATGAACATCGACAGACCACGTCCGTCCTTTGTGCCTTCCTCAGAACGAGCCAGTACGAGGTGGATATCAGAGTCACCGTTGGTGATGAAACGCTTCACACCATTCAGGCGCCAGCAGTTCTCTTTCTCGTCGAAGGTGGCCTTCAGCATCACGCGCTGCAGGTCGGAACCGGCATCGGGCTCCGTGAGGTCCATACTCATACCCTCACCAGCACAAACACGGGGAATATATTTCTGGCGCTGTTCCTCGCTACCAAACTCATAGAGCGTGTCGATACAACTCTGCAAGCTCCAGATGTTCTGGAAGCCGGCATCAGCAGCCGAAATCATCTCACTCAGCATAGAGAACACAGCGTTAGGCAGGTTTAGACCGCCATAACGACGGGGCATGGATACACCCCACAGACCAGCCTTGCGGGTGGCATCGAGGTTCTCGTAAGTCTTAGAGGCGTAAATCATACGGCCGTTCTCAAGGTGCGGACCTTCGAGGTCAACAGCCTCAGAGTTTGGCTCGATGATGTTGGCAGCCACGTCGCCTGTGATGTCGAGAATCTGCTTATAGTTCTCGATGGCATCGCCCAGGTCAACGGGAGCATAGTCATATTCTTTCGCATCAGCGAAACCCTTTTCTTTCAGCTCAACGATACGAGCCATCAGGGGGTGGTTCAAGTAGAACCCGATCTCAGGATGATCGCTATAATAGTTTGCCATTGTTATTTCGAATTTTGCTTATAATACTTAATGAGTTTGGGAACTACCTCCTCAACGGTACCCACAATCACGTAGTCAGCAATCTTGTTGATAGGCGCATCGGGATCGCTGTTCACGCTGATGATGATACCAGAGTCCTGCATACCTGCGATGTGCTGAATCTGTCCAGAGATACCGCAGGCAATATATACCTTCGGATGAACGGTAACACCTGTCTGACCAATCTGACGGTCGTGGTCGAGCCAGCCAGCATCGACAGCGGCACGAGAACCACCAACCTCACCATGAAGCACCTTTGCCAACTGGAACAGCATGTCAAAATTCTCTTTCGAACCCATACCGTAACCACCGGCAACAACGATGGGCGCGCCCTTCAGGTTATGCTTGGCAGCCTCTACGTGGTGGTCGAGTACCTTCACGACGAAAGCCTCAGGACTAACATACTTAGAAACCTCGGGGTAAACAACCTCCTTCTTGCACTCGCCCTCATAGAGAGCCTTCTGCATCACACCACTACGAACGGTTGCCATCTGTGGACGATGGTCGGGGTTCACGATGGTAGCTACGATGTTACCACCGAAAGCCGGACGAATCTGATAGAGCAGGTTCTCATATACCTTATTATTCTTTTTGTCTTCGAAAGGTCCAATCTCCAGCTCGGTGCAGTCGGCTGTCAGACCAGAGGTCAGTGATGATGATACACGAGGACCGAGGTCGCGACCGATAACAGTAGCACCCATCAGACAGATCTGAGGCTGTTCCTCCTTGAAGAGGTTCACCAAAATGTCGGTGTGGGGAGCTGAGGTGTAAGGGAACAGGTCCTTAGCGTCGAAAACAAACAGTTTGTCAACACCGTAAGGCAGAATCTGATCCTCAACCTTGCCTTTAATGCCTGTCCCGGCAACAATAGCATGGAGTTCCACTTTCAGTTCATTGGCGAGCTTGCGACCCTTGGTCAGCAGCTCCTGAGATACTTCCTGTACCTGAGTACCTTCTATTTCGCAATATACAAATACGTTATTCATACCTCTATTAGCCAATAATCTTTTCTTCCAATAATTCTTTGATCATACCTTCGATATCAGCATCAGAAGCCGTCAAAGTCTTCGACTCCTTAGCCTGGAACACGATGTTCTTGATGGCCTTCACCTTGGTGGGTGAGCCACTAAGACCACACTGGTTCACATCGCCGTCCACATCAGCCACGCTCCACTGGTTCAGATTCAGTTCGGGGCGCTCCTCATACAAATAGTCGTATGGCGTACCCTCAGCAGGACGTTCCATCGGACAGGTAGCACGCTTGTACTTCATCACCAGTTTCGCGTTCTGGGGACGACAGGGAGCTGCACTACCATTCACGGTAATCACTACTGGCAGAGGAGCCTCTACAGTCTCCACACCACCGTCGATGACACGCTTGATAGTAGCCTTTCCATCCTTGACTGAGAGTACTTCCTCAGCGTATGTTACCTGGTTAAGACCTAACTTCTGAGCTACCTGAGGACCTACTTGAGCAGTGTCACCGTCAATAGCTTGGCGACCTCCTATCACGATATCTACATCGCCAATCTTCTTGATGGCAGTAGCTAGTGCGTAGGAGGTTGCAAGGGTATCAGCACCGGCAAACAAACGGTCGGTGAGCAACCAGCCTGTATCTGCGCCACGATAAAGTCCCTGACGGATGATTTCACCTGCACGTGGAGGACCCATCGTGAGGATTCCTACTGTTGAGCCTGGGTTCTGCTCCTTCAAGCGAAGAGCCTGTTCCAGGGCGTTCAAATCTTCTGGATTGAAGATAGCGGGTAGGGCAGCACGATTTACCGTTCCTTCGGCAGTCATAGCATCCTTACCCACATTACGGGTGTCTGGCACTTGCTTGGCCAACACAACAATCTTTAAAGCCATAATTATTAATTAAATAATGTGTATTCTTTTCTGAAAAGCGGTGCAAAGGTACGTTTTTTTGCGCACACAGCCAAACAAAATGCACAAAAACAACATGTTTGTGCACAAAACATGCGGTTTGTGCAAAAAAATACTGTCCACTCTGAAAACATCAGTATGAACAGTATTTAGTAAACAGTTATAGACGAGCTTATGCAGCTTTCTTAGTCTTTTTGGTTGTTTCTGCTTTCTTGATAAAGCGTCCTTTCTCATCACGAGCTGGGGTGGCCTTCTTGCTTTCTACCTTTTTAGTATCAGCCTTTTTGATGAAACGACCTTTTTCGTCTCGAGCAGGAGTGGTCTTTTTAGTCTCAGTCTTCTTTGCCTCGGTCTTCTTCGTTGCAGTCTTCTTGCTTTCAGTCTTCTTAGCCTCTACCTTCTTAGTATCAGTCTTCTTAATGAAGCGTCCCTTCTCGTCACGTGCAGGTGTATTCGTCTTCTTAGTAGTAGTTGTTGCCTTCTTGGTAGCAGCTGCAGTGCCGTAGCAGCGCGTACACTCGTGGCGTCCCATCTTTTTGGCTTCTGCAGGTGTAGTACTCTTGACGTCTTTTGAATTGGTCAGATAGCTACATGACTTACTCTTGTGATAGGCTACGGCTCCGTCACCAGTTGAAATGTAAACGGTCTGTGCACTGGCAGAAACAGCCATTGCAACTAGAGCAATGAGTGATAACAGAAATTTTTTCATAACTTGTAAAATTAATGGTTATAAATAATCTATTTTACTGTAAAATCAAATCCGAATGGATGTTCCTTAAACGATTCACTGCCCAGGCCGCCTTTGTAGAAGAAGCAGTATTCGCCTGGCTCCAGTTCCTTGGGGAAGGTTACCTCGAAGGTGTTGTTGTTAATCTCGTTGATTTCGAAATCAATGATGTTGCGGTTTGAAGCGTTTGTGCCTTCAAATCCTAAAACACTGTACGACATCTTGTCGGGGAATAGACGGCGTCCGCCCTTTCCACTCTTTTTAGGCTCTTTCACCTGCATCTTAATGCATTGGAACTCGTTAGGGTTCTGTATCGAACTCATCACAATCTGATACCAGTTGTCTGCGCCTTGTTGGAAACTCTCGTTTTCTTTCTTGGGGAAGAAGAAACGGAATACCGGATGACGCCCGTTCTCGCCCTCCATCTGTAACTTTGAAGTAGCACCAGGCAGCATCAGCTTTTGGACGTCCTTTCCTGATGACATCAATGCAACGGCACCAGCTGCAGTAGCAGCGGCAACACCATCTGAAGGCTTGTTGCCTGATATGGCAGAACCAGCAATCAGTGCACCTGCTCCCATCAAGGCAATAGTACCCAGGTTAAAGCCCTTCGATTCCTTCTCAAACTGCGTGCGGAACATTTTCTTAGGCTTTCCTCCTCCTGTCGGGTTCCACCAAAGTATACCCTCATAGCCGAAGTCAGTCTTGGCAATCTTCTGAATGAATGTGGTAAGCGAAGGCTGTGCTCCTGCAGCTTTCAGTTGGCGCATGAAGTCTATGCTATAGGTGATTTTCCGTTCGGTACTATTCTCAATGGCACCAATGATTTCTTCTGAAGAAAAGCCTTCCTTAAGCAGCTCCAGAACGGTTTCGTTTGTCATAGCTTCGTTTTGAGCTGAAGCCATTAGCGCTATTACTGCCATGCAGGCAGTCATTAAAATTCTTTTGATTCTGAGTTTCATTGTTCTATTAGTTTAGGTAATAATATTATTTGTTTGTTTGCAAAAGTACAAATAGTTTCCCGATTCTCCAAATGTAGAAAGTAATTTTTTTGCAAAATATGTTTTTTTATTTTGTTTTTTCCGTTCTTCTTTGTATCTTTGCAGCCATAAGATGTATTTGTACTATGGCATTGAATCTGAATAAAAATCTAAAGCTCTATTATTCCATCAAGGAAGTTGCTGACATGTTTGGGGTCAACGAGAGCACATTGCGTTATTGGGAGCAGGAGTTTCCTTACTTGAAACCCAAGACCAGCGGACCCTCCAAGATACGTCAGTATCAGGAGAAAGACATTGAGCAGATTCGCCTGATACATAATCTTGTGAAGGTACGGGGCTTTAAGTTGGCCGCTGCAAAGAAGATTATCAACAGCAACAGGGATGGAGCCGACAAGAAAGCAGAAGTGCTTACCAAGTTGATAAGCATACGCGCAGAGCTTCAAGCCTTAAAAAAACAAATGGACTACCTTGAGTAGCCCATTTGTTTTTATTTCGCCTTCATCATCTCCTTGATAGCAGCTTCTAACTGGCGGTCATGTCCGTTGATGTAATCTTCTGGAGTGTTAAAGACCTCGATGTCTGGGAACAACTCTTGGTTTTCCATGAACTGGTTGTTCTTGTCCCATTTACCGACTTGCGGGATACCGAAGACCAAAGTGCGGTCCATCAGCGTCTCCCACCAAACAGAGGTCGCCGTACCGGCAACGGGTGTACCGATTAGTTTGCCGATGCCCAGTTCACGGTATACCCAGGGGAATCCGGAACCGTTGCTGTAGCAGTCTTCATTCATTAGCACGCATGAGGGCTTTACCCACTTGTTGAACGGGTCACGTCCTACATATTTGTTATTAGGTACGAAGCGGTGGTATTCGCGTCCGCTCAGCAAGGTACACAAGTCATCGTGCAACCATCCGCCACCATTGCCACGCTCATCCACGATGACGGCGTCCCTGTTGCGGTTTTCGTCGCTCAGCAGTTCGCTGTATACATTGCGGAAGTTCTCACTGTTCATCGCCTTTACGTGAACATAAGCTAGTCGTCCGCCAGACAGACTGTCAACCAGTTTGCGGTTTCGGTCTACCCAACGCTTGTACAGCAACTCGTCAAGATTAGTCTGTGATACCGGTTTGATAACGATGTCATTACGTTTCCCGTCCTTGGGATTGTATACTGTGACGTGGATACGCTTTCCAGCCTTGCCGTCAAGCATATAGTAGTAATCCTTGCCTTTCTTGATGTCCTGACCATCAATTTTCTCGATGATGCATCCTGCGGTGACACCGGTGTTACGCACGGCAAATGGTCCACGTTTGATGACCTCTTCGATACGCAGGCCATCACCCTCGTAGGCTTGGTCGATAAACACGCCAAGGTGGGCAGTCTTAAGTGCAGCTCCAGTGGGATAGTAGCGGGCACCAGTGTGAGAACCATTCAGTTCACCCAGCATTTCGCTCAGCATGTCGCGGAAGTCGTAATTATTGTTGATGTAAGGCAAGAAACGCTCATAATTCTTACGGTAGCCTACCCAGTCGATGCCATGTATCGTGGAATCGTAGAACTTCTCCTTAACCTGTCTCCATACGTGGTCGAATAGGTATTGGCGCTCCTGATAAGGACGACGGTCGAAGGGTGCTTCGAACACAATCGCTTCCGACTTGTTCTTTGCGAGGTCTATTTTTTTGATACCTCTTGAGCAGAGGTAGAGCGTTTTGAACTTGCTGTCCGTCTGCATGGTACTGTTTCCGACGTTTTTCAGCACCAATTCTGTTTTGTCCTCTAGCAGGTCGTGTTTCCAAAGGTCGTATCCGTCTTCGAACGAAGCCTGATAGTAAAGTGTGTCGCCCTTGGGACTCAGTACTGCATCTCCTAGATGACTAGAGTTAACCGTCAGGCGTACGATGCGGTCTCGGCAGTTATCCAGGTCGAACACCAATTTTGCAGGTTCCTTCTTGGCGGGTTCTGTTTTCTTTTTCTTTTTGTCGGCAGACTTTTTGTCCTTGTTTTCTGTGTCCTTTGCTTTCTTAGCCTCTTTGACTGCCTCGTCGTATAAAGCCTTCTCCTCCTTGTTCATTTGGAAACGCTCGTAGGCATCCAGGTCGAAGAACATGAGGTAGACATCTTCCTCGGCACCCCAGCTACCATGACTGCGATAACCTGCACGGTCGCTGGTAAAGAGCATGCCCTTGCCGCCCAAGGCCCATTTGCCGTAACCGTTGCTGTAACCGCTGTTTGTCAGATTGTAAGGTGCTTTCTTCCCTGATGCGTCAACCAGTGCGATGTCAGGGCTGTGCCAACCGCCGTTGCCGATATAGCTCGACAACAGCCAATGACTGTCAGGACTCCATTCAAACCAGAGGTCTCCGTCGCTGTATGAATAGTTGTACTTCCCGTCCAGTACGGTGCGTACCTGTTTGGTGGCGACATTGAGAATACGCAGGTCTGCACGGTTCTCGAAGAAGGCAATCTCCTTGCCGTCTGGACTGTATTTAGGTTGCATCGACACACGGTCCGTCTTTGTCAGCTGTTCCTCTTTTAGTTCGGTAGCATATGCAAACTGTTTCTCACCCTTGTTCTGGATGGTTGTCTGATACAGTTGCCAAACTCCGTTACGCTCAGAGGCGTATGCCAGAGTGCGTCCGTTGGGTGCAAAACTGAGGTTACGCTCCTGCTCTGGTGTGTTGGTGACACGCTTGGTTGTCTTGTAGTCGAGTGAGGTAACATAGACGTCTCCGTGCATGATGAAAGCAATCTCCTTGCCATTTGGCGACAGGCATATCTCTGTGGCACCTGTCGTTTCCACTAGACGTATGAGGTCCTTGTCGCTACGGTCAGCTGTTATTGTGATGCTGACTTTCTGCTCCTTTCCGTTCGTCAACGTGTATATTTCACCATTATATCCGTAGCAAAGCGTCCCGTTCTTGGCAGCAGTCAGATATCGGACGGGGTTTTGCTGATGGTGTGTCAGCTGTTGGGCTCCCGAACCGTCGATGTTGCGTTTCCATACGTTGAAGGTGCCGTCCTGTTCACTTAGGTAGTAGAACGACTGGCCGTCGGCAGCCCATACCGGGTTACGGTCCTCACCGCGGAACTTGGTCAGTTGTGTAAACTGTTCACCTCTCTTCAGCCAGATATCACGTGTGATAGCCGACTGGTGGTGCTTGCGGAACGGATCCTCATAGCCTTTGTAATCGTGGTAGAGCACATCTCCACGACTATTGATGCTAATGTCCTCCATGGTGATAACCGAGAACAGCCGTGGGCGTTCTCCCTTGGTGCTGACTTCATAAACTTGGGGGAAGCTGCGTGGGATAACGATAGCTTGTGCCGTAGGTATCAGCTTCGTTTTGAACAACACATGTTCATTATCCTTGAAGGCCAAAGGCAGTTCGTCGTTGCTGTGGGTTGTCAGTCGAGTCGGGTTTCCTCCATTCCGGTTCATCAGGTAGACGTCAAAGCTTCCTTCGCGCGTAGAAGCGAAGGCGATGTTTTGGCCGTCAGGGCTCCAGATAGGGTAGGCATCATAAGCGGGGTTGGTTGTTAACTGCCGAGCTTCGCCTCCCGAGGCTGCTACGGTATAGATGTCTCCTTGATAGGAGAACGCAATGGTCTGTCCGTCAGGTGAGATGGCACTGAAGCGCATCCATAATGGGTTCTCCTGTGCGCTGACGTTTAATAAGGCAACACATGCAAGTGCGGTCAATAGTTGTTTTCTCATATGTTAGTTTTTATGGGTTCCATGTGTCATTGATGCTGAACACAGCCTCTCGCGTAATCTTCATAGCCTCCTTCTTGGTTAGTTGTCGGCCCCATGCTACGCGCTTGCTGGTGTCTGCGCCCTCGCCGCGGTTGTTGTACTCCATATAGCGACAAGTCTTGTCAGCGCCCTCGCGCCATTTGTGCCATCCCTCTGGAGCGATGCCGCGAGGCAGTTCGCAGTTCATGAACAGTGTGTATCCGTAGTCGCGCCAGGGCCGTCCGAGGAAAACCTTGTTCACCTTTTGGTCGATGGTGATGCGGCAGTTGTTGAAGATGTATCCGTAGGGCACATCCTTGGGCGTTGAGGCTGCTGTGATGTATGAATTCGCCTTACAAAAGATGTCACAGTTCTCAAACCATGCCGTCGAGGGTCCGAATATGAAGTCGGTTGTTCCTTCAATGTAGCAATGGTCGAAGAATAGACGTGTCTTGGCATTGCCAGTATAGATGGTATCCTGATGTCCTAGGAATCGGCAGTTGATGAATGTCAGCCTGTCGCCTTCGGTGTGTAATGCAACAGCCTGTCCTAGTCGTGCTGAGTTGTTTTCTATGGTGATGTTCTTCAGGGTGATCTTGCTTCCTTCTATCTTCAGTGTGAAGGTGCGGAAGGTTCCTATCTTCTGGGAAGGTCCTTGCGCGGTGAGTGGTGAGATGTCCGCCTTGATATTGGCATGATCGTCCCATGTGATGATGGTGTTGTCACAGTCTTCACCGCATATCTCTATATTGGTGAGCCACTGTGGTATGATGAGTTTCTCCTTGTAGGTGCCTTTCTTGACATAGATGACCTTATGGTAGTCCATAAAGGCGCGGCATACCTCGATGGCGTCGCTGATGTTACGGAATTGTCCGGTGCCGTCTCGGCTGACCACAAGGGTATCCGGGTTGTCGTAGCTAACGGCTTGTGCGCTCACAAATCCCATGAGGGCACAAATAAAGCAGATAAGATTTTTCATTGTAGGTAGTTTGTCGTTTTTATAATTGGATTACATAATCTGTGTTACATCCTGTAGTCCGTCGACACCCTTCAGTTGGTTGATAATCTCCTTGACGTCCTCGCGGTCGTGAACGCGAAGTTCGATGGTGCCGTCGAAGACGCCGTCCTCACTGTCGATGGTCAGTTTGTGGATGTTGACATTCATCTGCATCGAGATGATGCGCGACAAGTCGAGTAGCATGCCTACGCGGTCGATGCCTTGCAGACGGATGGTAGCGTCAAAGTAAAGTTTCTTGTGCATGTCCCATTTGGCATCGAGGATGCGGTTGCCGAAACTAGCCTTTAGCTTGGCGGCTACGGGACAGCTGCGCTTGTGTATTTCTATCTGGTGCTTGCCGTCAATGAATCCCAGGACGTCGTCGCCGGGGATGGGGTGACAGCAGTGTTTGAACTTATATTGTCTGATGTTCTCGTCGCTGATGTAGATAGGTTTCTTGCGATTGAACTTCTCCGGTACGATGAACAACTCCTGTTGTTCCGGTTCTTTCTTTTGCTTGTTTCGACCAAGGAAGGGAACAAGTTTGCGCCATCCGCCATTCTTCGTGTTCTTACCTTGCAACTCGTCGATATCCTTCTCGCCAAGCAGGATGGTTTTCTCTGCCAGTCCGATGAAGAAGTCCTCCCGGTTACGACTTTCATGGAATTCCGTCAGCTGGTCGGCCGCATTGATCTGGTCGGCGATGTTGTTCTTCTTCAGGAATTCATCGAGCATCTCCTCGCCTTTCTTCTGAAGTTCCCGGCTGTTTTTGCGCAGGATGGCCTGTATCTTCGCTTTTGCCTTTGCCGTGCTCACGAAATTAATCCATGAGGGCTGTACGTGTTGCGAGTTGGAAGTCAGGATTTCCACCTGGTCGCCACTTTGCAGCTTATGGCTCAGCGGAACCAGCTTATGGTTCACCTTGGCTCCGATACAGTGGGAGCCCAGGAAAGTGTGTATGCTAAAGGCGAAGTCGAGTGCCGTACATCCGGTAGGCATTGTTTTGATTTCGCCCTTGGGGGTGAATACAAAGATTTCCGAGGCGAAGAGGTTCAGCTTGATGGCATCCAGGAAGTCCATTGCGTCCGGCTGTGGGTCGTCCAGAATCTCCTTGATGGTGCGCAGCCAATCGTTCAGTTCGTTCTCGTCCTCCGTATATTCTACGTCCTCGCCTTCCTTATATTTCCAATGGGCGGCAAAACCCTGTTCGGCTATCTCGTCCATTCGGTCTGAGCGTATCTGCACCTCTATCCATCGTCCTTGTTTTGACATGAGGGTGACGTGCAGAGCCTGGTATCCGTTGGCTTTCGGGTGGTTCAGCCAGTCGCGCAGCCGGTCAGGATGGCTCTTGTATATCTTCGAGATGGCGACGTAGATGTTGAAGCATTCGTTGACCTCCTCCTCGCGTTTCTCTGGTGTGAAGATGATGCGTACGGCCAGTATGTCGTATATCTCGTCGAAAGTGACGTGCTTGTTTTGCATCTTGTTCCAGATGGAATAAGGTGTTTTCACGCGCTCCTTGATTTCGTATTTGATGCCCATCTGTTTCAGCGACTCCTCGATGGGTGCGGTGAACTGGTCGAACAGTTCATGACGTGACGCCTCCGTGTCTGCCAGTTTGGCTTTAATGCTGGCATATTCCTCTGGATGCTCGTATTGGAAACTTAGGTTCTCCAGCTCCGACTTAATCTTGTAGAGTCCTAGTCGGTTGGCGAGTGGTGCATAAATATATAAGGTCTCACCGGCTATCTTATATTGCTTGTTAGCAGGCTGCGACTGGAGCGTGCGCATGTTGTGCAGGCGGTCGCAAATCTTGATGAGGATGACGCGGATGTCGTCGCTCATAGTAAGCAGCAGTTTCTTGAAATTCTCTGCTTGTGCTGAGGCTTGCTCACCGAAGATGCCACCGCTGATTTTGGTTAGTCCATCGACAATCTGTGCCACTTTCGGACCGAATATGTTGCTGATGTCCTCGGTGGTGTAGTCGGTGTCTTCCACTACGTCGTGCAACAGGGCGGCACAAATACTTGTAGAGCCCAGTCCTACCTCTTCGCAAGCAATCTGGGCGACGGCGATGGGGTGCATGATATAGGGCTCGCCCGAAAGCCGGCGCACACCTTTGTGTGCCTGTTTGGCAAAGTTGAACGCCTTGGTAATGATGTCAACTTTTTTGCGGTGGCGTGATGCCATATAGTTGTCCAACAGGCGCTGGAAGGCGTCGTTTATCAGTTTCTCATCATCTGCTTCGTGCATCATCTGCTCGTCGTCCATAGTCTTTTCTCCTATACCTTTATATATAATGGTGTCCTTATCTGCGTCTTCTCGAGCGGCGTCCCTTGCTGCGACGCTTGCTCGACGTGGCGCGTTTCTTGCCGGCTCGTGTTGCCCGCTTGCCTCTCTTATAGCTACGTTTGCCTTTCTTATAGCTGCGTTTGCTCTTGTGGTAGTAGGTGGGTACGTCGTCATTCACTTCCACCTCGGTACGCTTGTTCAGCAGTTCGTCAACCTTGTATGTGTAGACAGAGTCTTCCGCATCGATGAATTTCCCGACCTCCGACTGAGGGAGTCTCAGTGGTGACGGTTCGGTGGCACCCGGTATGATGTCTCGGCGGTACATAGGGTTCAACGACCGCAGCAGATCAATGTTGATGCCCACCACACTGGCAACCTGTTCCAGGTGCATGTTCTTGCTGACCATGACGGTGTCGGTCTTGGCAGGCAGACGTGTGGTCATCGGACAAATGTTGTGCAGCGAGTAGTAGGTCATAATGTAGTTGGCTGCGATGAAGGCGGGTACATAGCCGCGTGTCTCCTTGGGCAAGTAGGGGTAAATCTGCCAATAGTCCTTCTCGCCGTTTGCGCGATGGACGGCCTTGTTGATATTTTCTGGTCCGCAGTTATAGGCAGCAATGACCAAGTTCCAGTCGCCGAATATTCTATAGAGGTCTTTCAGGTAGCGTGCTGCGGCGTATGAAGCCTTCACGGGGTCCCTTCTTTCGTCGACCAGCGAGTTGACTTGCAGGCCATACTGCTTGCCGGTTGTCAGCATGAACTGCCACAGTCCAGTGGCCCCCACGCGGCTGACTGCCTTTGGGTTCAGTGCCGACTCGATGATAGGCAGGTATTTCAGTTCCAGTGGCAACTGATAAGCCTCCAGCGCCTCCTCGAAGATGGGCATGTAGAAGTTGGATGCTCCCAGCATATAGCTGATGGAGTGGCGCAGGCGTCCGCTGTATCGGTCGATGAATTTCTGTACGACTTCGTTATAGGCCATCTCCATCACATTGGGCAGACGGCTCAGTCGGTCGATGTATTCCTCTTTCGTGTAGACGGGGTTTACGTCGCGCATGTTGCAGTCGCCGGGCTCGTCCAGATAGGTCTTTGCCATATAGAGGTTCAGCAGGCTGTCAAGGTCGTAGGTCATGGCCTCCGGGAATTCGATGACCTCCTGTCGGCCTTTCTGGTCGGTCACGGTAATCTCGTCTTCTATTGTCTCGTCCTCTTCGTCAGTGTTCACCTGAGCTGTTGTGCTGACGGTGAGCATCAGGGCGATAATCGTGCTGATAGTCTTTATCTTCATTTTTCTGCTTTAGTTGTGTTTAGAAATTCAGGCTGCAGTTGAAACCCAGTGACTGGGCTTGCAGCGGGTTTCCTCCACCGTGGTTTGGAATGACCGCGGGTGATATTTTCAGGCTGAGGTCCTTCGAGATGTCAAACTCCGACAGTTCGGCATCCACGTAGGCATCGATAACGGAAAGTGCGTAGACGCCAATCATGACGAAGAAACTCAGGTCGCGCCATCTGCGGTATTTGTCCTTTCGGCTTTTGAAGAGTTGCTGGTAGCGGTCTTTGTTGCCTTCGTCGATTTTCACGCCCAGGTGCAGGAATCTGTCGTAGCTGGCGGTGTTGGGGTCATCGTCCGAGATGTCGATATAGGCCTGCATGTAGTCTTTGTACATCATGTTGTTCCACGTCAGTGCGTAGATGCATCCCACGAATCCGCCGTAGATGATGGGCAGTTTCCAGTATTTCCTGTTGTATATCTGTCCGGCTCCGGGCAGTACCAGTGCGAGCCATAGTGCACGCTGTGGATTAGGTTTCCAGGTGTTCCAGTCGCGTTTGGGTTTGATTTTCTTTCCTTTCATGACGACCACCGACGCCGAGTCACGCTCAGTTATCACGGTGTCACCGAGGAGTTGCTTGGAGTCGGCTTTGGCTAACGAGTCCATTACGGCCAAGTCTTCCGTCTGCGCCTGACAACAGGTGGCAACCAGAAACATGATGATGCTGATAATCCACTTACCCATTCGCTCCGTCCAGCGCGTTCATGATGCGCTCCAGTTGTTCCTCGTTGTCAAATTGAATACTGATTTTTCCCTTCCCTTTAGGTGAGCAGGTCATCTGGACCTTAGCCTGGAAGAACTGAGCGAGCCGGTCGCGCAACAGGTTGTATTCCTCGGGCAGTTTGTCTTTGACGGATATCTTGCCGGTGGCGGTTTTCACTTCCTCGCCGTTCTTCAGTGCCTGTATAAGTTCCTCCACCTTGCGGACGGAGTATTGGTTCTTCAGGATTTCCTTGAACAGCTTGATTTGCTGCGAGGGACTGTCGATGGCCAGCAGTGCCCGGGCGTGTCCCATCTCTATCTCGTGGTTTTTCAGGGCTATCTGAACTTGTGCGGGCAACTTCAGCAGTCGCATGTAGTTGGTCACGGCTGCGCGGCTTTTTCCTACACGTTCTGATATCTTGGCCTGTGTCATGCCGGTCTCGTCTGCCAGGTGCTGGTAGGCGAGTGCTATCTCGATGGCGTTCAGGTCCTCACGCTGGATGTTCTCCACGAGTGCCATCTCCATCACGCCTTGGTCTTCAACGGTGACGATGTAGGCGGGGATCTTGGTCAGTCCGGCAATCTGTGAGGCTCTCCATCGGCGCTCACCGGCTATGATCTGGTATTTCTGTCCGTCCACCTTGCGGAGGGTGATGGGCTGTATGATGCCCAGTTCGCGGATGCTGGTGGCCAGTTCCTGCAGGGCCTCGGTGTCAAACTCACGGCGTGGCTGGTTGGGGTTGGGCTCTATCTGTGCGATGTCTATCTCGTTCAGGTTCGACGAGCCTTCGGTCTTCACCTCGCTGTGGGTGTCGATGAGTGCGTCGAGTCCGCGTCCGATGTCGTCGAGTCCGCGTCCCAGCACGTTGTGGTTGTATTTCTTCTTTACTGCCATTTGTTTTCTTAGCTGTTCTTGTTGATGATTTCCTTGGCTAGAGCCAGGTGGTTCTTTGACCCCGTGGATTCGGCGTCATACAGGATGACGGGCAGTCCGTGCGAGGGGCTTTCCGACAGTTTGACGTTGCGCTGTATGACGGTTTTGAAGACGAGTTCCTGGAAGTGTCGTTTCACCTCGTCGTAGATTTGGTTGGCCAGTCTGAGGCGCGAGTCGTACATGGTCAGCAGGAAACCTTCTATCTCCAGCTTGGGGTTCAGTTTTGTCTTGATGATTTTGATGGTGTTCAGCAACTTTGAGATGCCTTCGAGTGCAAAGTATTCGCACTGCACGGGGATGATGACGGAGTCGGCTGCCGTCAGTGCGTTGACCGTGATGAGGCCCAGCGAGGGCGAGCAGTCGATGAGAATGTAGTCGTATTCGTCGCGCAGTGGCTTGAGGATCTCGGCTAATACCTGTTCGCGCTTCTCCAGGTTCAGCATTTCTATCTCGGCGCCTACCAGGTCGATGTGGCTGGGTATGATGTCCAGTCTGTCGATGTCGGTGGTGTATATGGCGTCGTGAACGTCGGCTTTATCAATAATACACTCGTATAGCGAGCATTCTACCTCCTGGATGTTGACGCCCAGTCCGCTCGAGGCGTTGGCTTGCGGGTCGGCATCAATGACCAGCACCGTCTTCTCCAATGTGGCCAGTGAAGCAGCCAGGTTGATGGTCGTCGTTGTCTTGCCGACGCCTCCCTTTTGGTTTGCTAAAGCTATAATCTTTCCCATAATCTATCATTGTTTGCGTATATAATAGGTGCAAAGGTACGAAGAAAATGCGAGAACGGGGCATTAATTAAGAAATATTATCATTTGGTGGGCCAGTTGACGAGGTAGAGCTGTTCGGTGGCTCGCGTGAAGGCGGTGTATAGCCAGTGCAGGTAGTCGGTGTTGAGCATGTCGTCGGTCATGTATCCCTGGTCTACGTATACGTGTGCCCACTGTCCGCCCTGCGCCTTGTGGCAGGTGGCTGCGTATCCGAACTTGATCTGCAGGGCATTGTAGTGTCGGTCTTCGCGCAGTTTCTTCAGCCGGTCGGGCTTCAGGGGTATGTCCGCATAGTCTTCCATCACCTGGTTGTACAGCTGCGTCTGCTGCTGGCGGGTGAGGGCAGGTGCCTCTGAGGTCAGCGTGTCCAGCAGCACGGTGGCGGTCAGTTGGTAGTCGTCGTAGTCGGGGAAGGTCATGGTGACCTCGGCGAATCGGAAGCCGTAGAGTTGCTCCACGTGGCGCACTCGGCGGACTATGGCGCGGTCGCCGTTGGCGATGTAACCTAAGCCCCCTAAGTTAGGGGGTTGGGGGTCTGAACAAGGCTCCTTCAGACCCCTGTCGCCCCCTAAGTTAGGGGACAAAGACGTCCAGTAGTAGTTGTTCTTGACAATCATCAGCAGGTCGCCGGTGCAGAGTTCCTCCTCTCTGCCCAGCACCATGTTGCGGATGCCCTGGTTGTAGATGTTGGCGCGCTTGTTGGAGCGCGTGATGACCATCGTCTCGTCCGTACCCACGTGGCTGTAGCTGGAGGCGAGCGATTCGATGAGCTCGTCGCCGGGCATGCGTCGGATGTCGCTGAAGCCTTCGAAGCGGACGACGGGCATCTGCATGGGGCCGTCGTGGGTAATCAGCTGGCGTATCATGGTGGCGTTCCACAGGATGCCCGACTCCTGGCTCTGGCGTAGCACCTCGTTCAGGTCGCACTGGTGAACGTGCAACCCATAGCTTCGCATGATGTCGGTCTGCAGGGCGGGACTCTTCTCCTCGCCGACAGGGGGCAGCTGGGCGGTGTCGCCGATGAGCATCATGCGGCAATTCCGGCCGTTAAAGACAAACTGGATGAGGTCGTCGAGCAGTTGTCCGTTGGCGAAGGGCGTGTCGCCGACGGTGGTCGCATTGGCCACCATCGACGCCTCGTCGACGATGAACAGCGTGTCCTGTGCCGTGTTGTAATTGAGGTTGAACGCGCCCTCCATCGACTTCTGGCGGTAGATGCGGCGGTGGATGGTGTACGCCGGGTGCCCGGCATAAAGGGAAAAGACCTTGGCGGCGCGCCCCGTGGGAGCGAGCAGCACGATTTTCTGCTGCAGCGAGCACAATGCGCGCACCAAAGCCGCCGCCAGCGTGGTCTTGCCCGTTCCTGCCGAGCCTCGCAGAATCATCAGCGACTGCTCGTGACGGTCGGTCATGAACCGGGTGAAGACCTCGATGGCGTGTTCCTGCTCGGCGGTAGGTGCGAATCCAAAGGCATTCCGGATGCGATATGTCAGTTCGTCAACGATCATGGCGTGCAAAAGTACGCATTTTTTTCCGATAATCTTGGCGGAGTCCGAATTATTTTATATCTCTGCGCCAACAAATACCTTTTTAATAACTAGGCGGAAGCCATCCGAAATCTTAAATAAGCCTAAAATCCCGCGCGGAGTGTGCCACCGTGTGGAATTGTTTTGTATATTTGCGTTCGGTTACAGGAGTGCAACGGGCTAGAAAGTCATCCGGCGACCCCATTACAGGGGTGCAACGGGCTAGAAAGTCATCCGGCGACCCCATTGCAGGGGTGCAACGAGCTAGAAAGTCATCCGGCGACCCCATTGCAGGGGTGCAACGGGCTAGAAAGTCATCCGGCGACCCCATTACAGGGGTGCAACGAGCTAGAAAGTCATCCGGCGACCCCATTACAGGGGTGCAACGGAAAAATATTAATACTAACAAAAATTTTAATCACTACGGAAAATCAAACACAATTGAATTTCTCTTGGTTGGCCGAATTAACCAACCCGCATCACGACGGAACGACACAGCAAATCTATGATTTCGCTCATGCCTATCAGACCGACAATTCCGGCGGCGCCCCCGGCGATACCCCCGGCACCATCATCGATGGCGCCGACGAAGGCTAAATTTTTTTTTATATTTTTTTAATGGTTAATAGAATTTCATCCCCCTTCGCTGCGAAGCGCGGGGGGATTTTTCTTTAAATGCTTTTGCTATCTCATCAAAAATATGTACCTTTGTCCCCACAATGACAAATATCCGAAAGACAAATATCATTCTGGCCGTGGTGGTGCTGGCGCTTGCCGTGCTCTGCGTGCTGAGTGTGGTGAAATAGAAGGAGCGTATGACGATGAATGAACATCAGATAGGAAACCAGCGACTGGTCATCAGAGTGAGCCGCAGCAGCCTGTCGTTCTCCACGACGGAGGGCGAAGAGGTGAAGTATGAGCCGTATGCACTGAACAGCAGTATATCGATAGCCGCCAACATGCGCGAGGCACTGCGCACGGTGGAGATGCTGCGGCAGCCGTACCACAGGGTGCTGGTGATGGTCGACGCACCGGTGATGATGGTGCCCGCCGAGGAGTTCGACGAGTCGGCCGTGGACGAGCTGTATCGCCACGCCTTTACCCGCGTGGAGCAGCAGGTGGTCATGTACACGGTGCTGGCCGACCTGAACGCGGTGGCGGTGTTCGCCATGTCGAAAGACCTGCGCACGGTGCTGACCGACGCCTTCGCCTCGGTGCGCTTCGTGGCTGCCCTGACACCGCTGTGGAACCACCTGAACAAGCGCAGCTACACCGGGCAGCGCGGCAAGCTGTTTGCCTATTTCCACGAGAAGCACCTCGACGTGTGCAGCTTCGTCCAGAACCGATTCCGCTTCTGCAACAGCTACGAGGTGAGCGGCGCGAGAGATGCGATATACTACATGCTGGCGGTGTGGAAACAGCTGGGACTGTCGGCAGACCACGACGAGCTGTTCCTGACGGGCGACATCGTGGAGCGCGATGAGCTGAAGGAGGAACTGGACCAGTTCATCAAGCGCATCTTCATCGTCAACCCCGTGGGCGAGTTCAACCGCGCCAGCGTGGCACAAATCAAGGGCATCCCCTACGACCTGGTGACACTTTACGTGAAAGGACTTTAAGACACCATGAGAATCATTACAGGACGATACAAAGGCAGGCATTTCGACATTCCGCGCACGTTCAAGGCGCGCCCAACCACCGACTTTGCCAAGGAAAACATCTTCAACGTGCTGACGCAGTATGTGGACTTCGACGGAGCCACGGCGCTCGACCTCTTCTCCGGCACCGGCAGCATCTCGCTCGAACTCCTGTCACGCGGATGCCAGCAGGTGGTGAGCGTCGAGATGGACCGTGACCACCACCGCTTCATACAGGACTGTCTGAAGAAGCTCGATACCAAGGCGTGCATCCCCATCCGCGGCGATGTGTTCCGATTCCTGAAAAGCTGTAGGCAGCAGTATGACTTCATCTTTGCCGACCCGCCATACGCACTGAAGGAACTGCCCGAGATTCCCGACCTCGTCATCGGCAGGCAGTTGCTGAAAGACGGCGGCATCTTCGTCTTTGAACACGGCAAAGACTACGATTTCTCCAACCATCCGCACTTCCTGGAGCACCGCAGCTATGGCAGCGTGAACTTCTCGCTGTTCACAGCAGCGGAGAGACCAGTCGGATAACACTCTCACCCAACCGCTTGATGAACCTGGGATTCAGCCGTTGCGGAATCTCATGCAGCGGCGTGCTCATCGACTGGTCGTCGAGGAACACCTTCTTCATGCGCAGTGCCGTTCCCTCGTCGTAGATGAAGACGTTGGCTTCGAAATTGTTCTCGAAGGAACGGAAGTCGACATTCGTGGAGCCGCAGGAAGACAACGAGTCGTCGCACACAATCAGCTTGGAATGGATGAACCCCGCATGATAGAGGTAGATGTGGGCTCCGGCATGATGCAACTCGCGCAGATAGGAGCGTGAGGCCCAGTCGGCGAAACGCGCATCGGAGTGCTTCGGACAGATGATACGCACGTCGACACCACCCAGCGCGGCGGTCTTCAGCGCGAAGAGCACGGGGTCGTTGGGCAGGAAGTAAGGCGTCTCGATATACAGGTAGCGACGGGCAGCAAGTACGGTGCGCACGAAGCCTTGCATGATTTCAGGATAGGACGACGTCGGGCCGCTGGTGACAACCTGTGCGATGCAGTTGTTGGAGACACCCGTCAGGGCGGGGTAGTAGCTGCGGTCGGTGATGAGCGTGCGGTCGACGAAGTACCAGTCGACGAGGAACGTGCGCTGCAGACTGTACACCACGCCGCCCGTCAGCCGCAGCATGGTGTCGCGCCAAGGCTGTCGGCCCGTCCCCTTCACATAGCGCAGGGCGATGTTCATGCCGCCAATGTAGCCCACCTGTCCGTCGATGACAATCAGTTTGCGGTGGTTGCGGTAGTTGGCCTTGCTGGTGAACGAGGGGAAATGCACGGGCAGGTAAGGCACCACCTCGACACCGTTGCGGCGCATGGACTCGAAGAACGGGCGGTCTACCTTCCAGCAACCCACATCGTCGTAGATGACACGCACCTCGACACCCTCCTTGGCTTTCTCCGCCAGCGCGTCGGCAACAAGGCGTCCCAGCGCATCGTCCTCGATGATGTACATGTCGATATGGATGTGGTGGTGCGCCTGGCGGATGTCCTTCAGCAACTCGGGGAAGAAGGCGTAGCCGTCGGTCATAATGTCGACGGTGTTGTCCTTGAACGGCAGCGACATGCTCTGGTTGACAAACAGGTCGACGAGTTGCCGGTAGTGGTCGGGCACGTGGAAGTCGTGCTGTTCGACAAAACTGAGCATGGAGCGCTTGGAAAGCTGGTCGAGCGAGCGCTGGCTGACGAGTCGCTCGCGCCGGTGGTTGACGCCGAAGAAGAGGTAGAGGATGATGCCGACGATGGGTACGAAGAAGATGACCAGCGCCCACGCCATCGTCTTCGCCGGTTGGCGGTTGTCCATGATGACGTGGATAATCGTCAGGGCAATGAGTATCCACGAGAGGGTGGCGCCTATGATGTAGAGTAGACCGTGCATATGGGATATGGGCAGTTAGCTATGATACAATGACATCGGAACCCAGTCGGCGAGCCAGTTCGTTGCGCAGCGTCTGCGCATCTTGATAGGACGTCATCAGTTCCTTGATGCGCTGCATGTCGCTTCCCGCCTCCTTCAGTTGTCGCTGCAGGACCTTCAACTGCTGGCTGACGATGTCCATGCGGAAGTCGAGAATGAGGTGGGTGATGCGCTGACGCAGCTGGGTCTCACCCTCGTTCAGTGCGAAGTTGCGGCTCAGCTGATGGGACTCGATGCCGATGCTGGCAGCCAGTTGGCTGATTTGTGGGTCGGGATGCTGCATGAAGTAACGCTCCGACTCGAAACCGGGGTCGGCGGAGTGGGCTACGGCTTCCTGAAGAATGCGGTTGTAGCGGTCGTCGCTGAAGGTGAGACCGTCGCTGCCCAGGTCGTAGTCGATGTATTGCGCCACGTTGAGGTCGATGAATTGGCCGTCTTCGGTTTCCATCCCGCGGAAGATGACCTCGTTGCCGTGACGGATGATGTTCTTGACGAGCAGGCGCTCCACCTCCTTGTCCTTGGGGGTCAGGCCGGTCATCGACAGATCGGCGGTCGGCTGTGGCGCTTCTTGCTCCCGTTCCTGTTCGCGGGCGATGCGCTTCTCTGCCTCCTCGCGTTCGCCGGCAATGTATTTGTTGGTCTGCGAGATGAGGGTGCGCTCGTCGACGTCGAGCCGTTGCGAGCAGTCCTTGATATACGCTGTGCGCACCATCGGGTCGGGGATGACGGCGATGGAGCGTATGATGTTGTTGATGGCTTCGGCCTTCTTGATGGGATCGCTGACTCCTTTCAGCAACAGGTCGGTCTTGAACTGGATGAAGTCGGTCTGATGGCTGTCGATATACTCCTTGAACTCCTGTGCCGTATGCTTGCGACTGAACGAGTCGGGATCGTCGCCGTCGGGCAACAGCAGCACCTTGACATTCATCGCTTCTGCCAGCAGCATGTCGGTACCGCGCATGGCGGCATGGATGCCTGCCTCGTCGCCGTCGTAGAGCAGCACGATGTTCTGCGTGAAGCGCCGCAACAGCTTGATCTGGTGGATGGAAAGGGCGGTGCCGGAGTTGGCTACTACGTTCTCCAGACCGCACTGGTGCATGGCGATGACGTCGGTATAGCCCTCGACCATGTAGACGCAATCCTCCTTGACGATGGCTTTCTTCGCCTGGTAGATGCCGTAGAGCTCGCGCTCCTTATGGTATATCTCGGAGTCGGGGGAGTTGACGTATTTCTGCTGTACGCCCTTGGTGGCTGCGTCCAACTTACGTCCACCGAAGGCCACGACCTTGCCGCTGACGTTCATCCAGGGAAAGATGGCGCGGCCGGCAAAGCGGTCGTACACCCCATGCTCGTTGCGGATGCAGAGACCGGTGGCCAGCAGGAACTCTTCCTTAAAGCCCTTGCGGTGGGCCTCGTTGGCAAGGGCATCGCGCTTGGTGAGTGCAAAACCCAGCTGGAACTTGTTGATGATATCGTCGCGGATGCCTCGGCTGCGGAAATACTGCTTGCCAATGGCCTGGCCGTCGACGTCGTTCAGCAAGATCTCATGAAAATACTGGCAGGCCCATTCGTTGACCACAAACATGGACTCACGTTCCGACTGCTCACGCTTCTCGTCGTCGGTAAGCTCGCGCTCCTGAATCTCGATGTTGTATTTCTTGGCTAGCCAGCGCAATGCTTCTGGATAGGTGATCTGCTCGTGTTTCATGAGGAAATTGACGGCGTTGCCGCCCTCGCCACAAGAGAAACACTTGCATATCTGACGGGCTGGTGACACCATGAACGATGGTGTCTTGTCATCGTGAAACGGACACAGACCTTTGTAGTTAACGCCCGACTTGCGGAGGTTAACAAATTCGCCGACCACATCCACGATGTTGACGGCGTCCATAATCTTGTCTACGGTCGCCCTGTCTATCATCTATCGGTTGTACTTCTTCAAAAGTCCCTTCACCAGCTTGCCGTATTCTTTGATAACGTCGTCAGACCACGGACCGGTGGCTGTGGCACGCGGAAGCAGCATGGAGCACGACTCGTTCTTGTCGCTGATGCTCCAGCACACCCAACTGATGCCCAGGCGCTCGCACATCTGTATCCACTGCTCTTCGCTCTCGGGGTCTATCTTGCCGTCGCCACTGGCTTCGGTGGCACCGCTCTCGGAGATGAAGACGGGGATGCCTTTCTTGACAGCTGCCTCGGTGCGCTCACGCAGGTATTCGCCATGGGTGGCTGCATAGAAATGAACGGTATACATGATGTTGCTGAAACCCTCGAGGGGACTCTCGGCAACGAGGTGGATGTCCTGATCCCAATGCGGACAGCCTACCAGCACGATGTTGTCGGCGTCGTATTTGCGAATCTCACCAATCACCTCGGTGGCATATTTCTTCAGGTCTGCCCAGGTGTCTTCCACGGGCTCGTTGTAAATCTCGTAGATGACGTGTGGATACTTGCCGTATTTCTTGGCCATCTGTCCGAAGAATTGCTTGGCTTCCTTGGTCTGCAGAACGTGAGAGTGCCAGTCGATGATGACATAGACATTGTTCTTGATGGCTGACTCAATGACGGGCGTGATGCACTGCATGGCAAACTTGGGATTCTCCAGATAGTTGTCTTCGATGAGGATGCCCATGGCTGCACGAACCACGCTGGCATGCCAGTCGTTATGAAGTGTCTGGACGACTTTCTTGTTATAAAAACGTGGCCAAAGGTTGTGCCATCCCAGACTGACGCCACGCAGGATGACGGGACGTCCCTGTTGGTCGCAGAGCTGTGCGCCATTGACTTGCAGTTGACCGTATTTTTTTACGGGAGCTTGTGCCTGAGCGGTGGCAAGGAACAGGCAGGAGAGAATAATGGTCAGTAGTGTCTTCATTGTATGCAATTTAAAAAAGTGATAACGTGTAAAGGTAGACAACGGCAGCAGGGATGGCCAGCAGCGAGGAATCGAAACGGTCGAGCATTCCACCGTGACCCGGAAGGATGTTGCCGGAGTCCTTGATGCCTAGCGTGCGCTTGAAGAGACTCTCCACCAAGTCGCCCCAGGTACCGAACACGACGACAACGAGTCCCAGTCCTAGCCATTGCGGTGTGGTGAGCATCGAACCGTCGAGGTAGTAGCTGATGGCATAGGCTGCAGCCAATACGAACACGGCGCCTCCGACGGATCCCTCCCAGGACTTGCCCGGACTGATGCGCGGGAAAAGCTTGTGACGACCTAATAACGAACCGACACAGTAGGCTCCGGAGTCGTTAACCCACAGAAAGACGAAAACGGACAGGGGCAACAGGGTGTTGAAAGCCACCAGCCCGTTGTTGGTTGCCGTGAACGCCAATACGTTTAGCAACGAGAAGGGCAGGGCGATGTATAGCTGCGAGAACATGGTGTAGGCCCAGTCTTGTATGGGGTCGGCTTGCTTCAGGTAAAGCTCGGCAACCAGCAGGTAGATGATGGTGACCAGATAGGGAATGAATACCACCGACTTGGCACTGCCACCGTACAGGTCGCTGCAGAAATAGGTCATTGAGAAGAAGAAATAGATGCCTGCCACCGTGCAGATGAACCGGTTGACGGTAACATCTTCGCGTTCGTTCACCAGACCAGTGAACTCCCAGATGGTCAGCCCTGTCACAATACTGAACAACAGCACCATCGCCTCCGGACGTAGGAACGAGGCGACGATGGCTGCCACAAAGATAATGCCTGTAAAGGTGCGTACGATAAAATTCTTCATATCGTTTTGGTTTTAGTTATGTCTTAGGGAACTAAGCGTTCTCGGGGGATTCTGACTCTTTTGAATCTCCTTTGTCTTCTGAGCTTTCTTTGTTTTCTGAGTCTTCCGCCTGTTTCGCTTCTAATTCCTTGGCTCTCCGCTCAGCCATAGCCTCGGCTTCTGCACGTTGCTGAGCTTCCAACAGTTCCTCGGCACGACTGGTCCAAGGGCGCTTGCCAAAGATCTTCTCTACGTCATCGGCAAAGATAACCTCGCGCTCTACCAGCAATTGAGCCAGTTGGGCGTGGCCTTCTTTGTGCTCTGCCAGTATCTGCTTGGCGCGCTCGTATTGCTCATTGACCATCTTCAGTACTTCATCGTCCATAATCTTGGCGGTGGTCTCTGAATAGGGCTTCTGGAACGAGTATTCCTGCTGATTATAATAGCAGAGGTTAGGCAACTTATCGCTCATGCCGGCATAGGCCACCATACCATAGGCTTGTTTGGTAGTGCGTTCCAGGTCATTCATGGCTCCTGTGGAGATGTGGCCGATGAACAGTTCTTCGGCAGCACGGCCACCTAACAGCGAGCACATCTCGTCGAGCATGGCCTCCTTGGTCTGCAACACACGCTCCTCGGGGAGATACCATGCGGCACCTAAGGCTCGTCCGCGAGGTACAATGCTTACCTTGACCAACGGGTTGGCAAACTCGGTAAACCATGATATCGTTGCGTGTCCAGCCTCGTGGATGGCTATTGACCTCTTTTCCTGTTCGGTCATGACCTTTGTCTTCTTCTCCAATCCACCGATGATGCGGTCTACGGCATCCAGGAAATCTTGCTTGCCTACTGCTTCACGGTTATGACGGGCGGCTATCAATGCTGCCTCATTGCAGACGTTGGCAATGTCTGCACCCGAGAAACCTGGTGTCTGACGTGCTAGGAAATCGATGTCAAGACCTTGTACCAACTTAAGGGGTTTTAGGTGGACGTAGAAGATTTCCTTACGCTCGTTCAGATCAGGAAGGTCAACGTGTATCTGACGGTCGAAACGACCTGCACGCATCAGTGCAGAGTCGAGCATATCGGCTCGGTTGGTTGCAGCCAAAGTGATGATACCACTGTTGGTGCCGAAACCGTCCATCTCCGTCAGCAGCGCGTTCAAGGTGTTCTCTCGCTCGTCATTGCCACCCATAGCGGGATTCTTTGAGCGGGCACGTCCTACCGCATCAATCTCGTCAATGAAGATGATGCATGGGGCTTTGGTTTTGGCTTTTTCGAATAGGTCGCGAACACGACTGGCACCTACACCGACGAACATCTCAACGAAGTCGGAACCCGACATCGAGAAAAAGGGCACTCCTGCCTCTCCGGCTACGGCCTTGGCAAGCAGTGTCTTACCTGTTCCCGGAGGACCTACCAATAGGGCTCCCTTGGGTATCTTTCCGCCTAATTCGGTGTATTTCTGAGGATTCTTCAGGAAGTCTACGATTTCCTGCATCTCCTGCTTGGCTCCTGCCTGTCCGGCAACATCCTTGAAGGTAATACCCAAGTCGCCCCCCTTCTCGTACATCTGGGCTTTCGACTTGCCGACATTAAAGATGCCGCCTCCGCCCATGCCGACACCACCGCCACCCATGCGGCGCATGATGAACATCCACACGAGGATGATGCCACCAAAGAAAAGGATATTCATGATGAGCGAGTTAAAGAATTCTCCGTCCTTGGAATTATCGTATAAGAACTTACCAGTGAACTTCTTCTCCTCACGGGCTTTGTTGACAAATTGCTCTACTTGGTCGGCTGATCCGATGGCTACGGTCACGCTAGGCGACTTGCCCGTCTGCTGGACTCCCTGGTGGAAAACATCGCGGATGTGCTCTGCTTTGACATACATCTGCAGTGTGTTATCGTATTTGTTGACTACAATCTTCTCGGCATACCCTTTCATGACCATTGTCTTGAAGTCGGAGTAACCTGTCTCTGTCTTCACACTTGATTTCTCGCTACCTTGTGTGAAGTAGAGCATAATCAGTGTGATGATGACCAAACCGTAAATCCAATTCATGTTGAATCGGGGCATGTTCATCTGGGGCTTGTTATTATTGTTATTCTGTTGCACGTTTGTTTTCGTTTATTTAATCATACAATTCTTTAGTCTAGGTCAGGGATGCGTGTCAACTTGGCATCGTCCCAAAGATGCTCCAAATCATAATATTCACGCACGTCAGGAAGGAAAATATGCACCAGGACATCGCCATAGTCCATGGCTACCCATTGGGCATTCTCCAATCCTGCAACCTTTGAAGGTTTCTCGTTGAGTTCGTTGCGGGCAAAGTCGCCAATTGATTCGGTGATGGCTTCAACCTGGGCAGGTGATGAACCTTGACAGATAATGAAATAGTTACAAATGGCACCATCGATGCCGTTCAAGTTGGCTACCACAATATTGGCACCCTTTTTCTCTTGTATTCCTCTTGTTATGGTTTCTACGAGTGTTGTTGTTTGTTCCATTAATTATATTAAAGATATGTGTAATTGACGTACAAAGATACATGTAATAATTCGAAAAGGGGAAAGAAAATAGAAAATTTTGGAGTTTTTTATAAAAAAATCCGATTTTTTTTTGTTGTTTCAGAAAAATACACTACCTTTGCACCCGCAATTCGACAAGAGGTTGATAGCATACAAGGCATTGGGGTATGGTGTAATGGTAACACTGCAGATTCTGGTCCTGCCTTTCCTGGTTCGAGTCCGGGTACCCCAACAGTTTAATCCGCTAAGTCACTGAAAATCAGTACTTAGCGGATTTCTTTTATACCAAATTGGCGTGTTTTTGGCGTGATAATTATTGTTTTGGCGTTCCTTGACTCCTAATTTTGCAGTTTGCAATCTCAGAGTTTGCAGATAGTGGCTTTAGTATTTGGGGATTCTATATTCTCTGAGATTGAGCCAGACCATTAAGCCTATTGAACAAACAAAGAACAAAAACACTAATAATGGAAACCACAGTCTCTCCCATAACACATCCCATAAGCATCTGTTGAATGCAGCATATATGGCATAGCCTACACTGGTAATTGCCATTATAATCATTGCCCAGAAGTTCCACCAAGAAAGATAGATACCCTTGTTGTTAAGCACCTTCTTTAATTCCTCAGTC
>Ga0256404_1000633_pt1 | contig 90812 bp, 74 predicted proteins | sample RumenRJG_01DNA_FD_185990 | JGI IMG/M metagenome (GOLD analysis project Ga0256404, IMG submission 185990) | Bovine rumen microbial communities from Lethbridge, Alberta, Canada - RJG_01 | ecosystem: Host-associated > Mammals > Digestive system > Stomach > Rumen | place: Canada: Alberta | collected... | reverse complement strand
CCTGGTTATATGGTTTATATGTGATTTTATCGCTTACGCCTCTGCTCATATTTAAATTTTAGCAGATTTGAATTCACTTGTAAATTTAAAATAATTAGGGCTGCCCATTTCTTTTTGGACAGCCCCTATGATTCATCGAAAAAACGCCTCAGAGGCGAGACTATGCGAGCCGACTCATTAATATGAGCCGGCTTTTTTTTATTCCTTCGCAAACAATGCCTTTTCAGCATCATCTACAGTAAACTGATAGCTCTTTGAAAGACTTCCTGCAATCAGTTTTACCTTTGCAGTACCATCATCATTCAAAACTACCTTACATTCTGTATCTTTATCGCCAAATGTGCGGAACATATCTGCAAGTGATTTTCTATCAATTTCGATTGCCATAAGATTGTTTGCAAACATATCTTTACGGAATGTTTTTGCAAAAGTTGGAGCAACTACTGTATTAATGCCGTTTACTTCAAGAGCCCATGGTGCATGTTCACTTTCTGAACCACAACCAAAGTTTTCCTTTGTAATAATTACCTTTTTACCAGCTATATCGCTTTTTGGATTAAAGCCTTCAATTTTTAAATTTTCAAAAAGGTGGGAAGTAAGTTCCTGTTTAGGAAGTTCTGCAAGCAGATTAGCAGCAATGATCTCGTCAGTGTTAATATCTGACCTATCAAGAAAAAGAACAGGACCAGCAAATGTCTTCATTTTAATTTTTCTCCAGTTTTTATACCCCGAATTCGGTTTTGTTATAGATATATTATATACCTATTTAAAATATAACATTAAAATGGTCAAAAAGATAGTACTTTTTCCTACAAAATTAGAACAATTTTATTCACAAAAAAAAGCCCCGAAGGTAGTCTTTACCTCCGGGGTATAAGCTGAATATATGATTTAGTAGGCTACATTTATAATCAAATCGCTGTCATCTTCAACAGGCATATAATTATAGTCTTCATTATCCATGCTTTCTATTGCAAAATATTTATAATCTTCAAGATCAAGTTTTGATTTTACAGTACTTTCATCTCCTTTCTTTTTTGTAGTAGCAGTTCCAAACTTAACCCACTGCTGTTTTTTTACATCATATACAGAAACATTGAATGAAAGACCTTTGTTATTAGTCTGATTTCTGATTTTCATATTTTCATCAAATTCACCGGAAATATATCTTCTGTCAAAAAGGTAAGCTTTTGGATTTGAGAAGTATGGGAATACAGCTTTTTTCAAATCTGTTCCCTGTTCGCGGATTTCAACATGTAAATCCTGGTTTGAAACAAAGGCTACAGCTTCATGATATCTGCCATCAAATGATTCAATTTTGATTGCTGTTATATTCTTTGCTTTTGCAGGAATCTGCTTTCCTTTTAATACAAGTTCTTCATCAAAATATGTAAGATTTACATCAGCTAAGAATTTCCATTCACCGTTTTCTTTATAATATGATTTTACAGAAATTGCATTTTCAAATGATTTATTAAGGAAAATAATCTTATCTTTGAACTGACCGCCAGAAACTCTTCCAAGATCAATTTCAAACTCACCTGCAGAAGCTGCTGGTACATTTGAAGCAGCTGTAACTTTACTTTCAGCTTTTTCAGAAGCAAAAACAATACTTACAATCTGAATAGAAGTGTCTTCGCCTTTAGCCTGAATACCAATATACTGACCATCTTTATTGATTTTTGCCTTATCAAGATTGATAACAAGGGAACCGCTGCCGGCTGGAATTTCTCTTTCAGCTTTTTCATCATTAATATAATTTAATGTCAGATTGGCTGGTGCTTTATTATTTTTATAGGTAAATGTTAATGTATCACAATTTGATACATCTTTTCCAAACCAGATTCCGCCGCCTTTCCATGCACCAAGACTGAGCATGCCGCTTTTTGCATCAAATGATGTTGAAGAATCAGCCGGTGTTTCCCAGAAACCGAAGTCTGCAACATTTACATTTTCACTCTGAGCAAACAGATTTGAACTTAACAGTAAAGTTACTGTTAAAACCGCAGTTAATAATTTTTTCATGATAAAACCTCTTTTTGTAATCAGATAAACAATCCCGTAAATATTATAGGAAATGATTAGGAGATTAATATTTTGTTATATTATATTTCAATTTTATATATAGAAAAATACAGTAAATGTACTATGTTTATACAGTGCAATTTTCAATATAGGTGTTATAATATAATGAAAACGTTGTAGTTTAATATAACGTAAAAAAAACTATAAGGATAGGACAGTTTATGTTTTTAGAAGCTAAAAATGCACTTGTATTTAAGAAGGGTAATGAAACTCTTATGATTGAAGCATGGGGAAAAGATTCCTTCCGTGTTCGTTCAACTCTTGAAGCTGCATTTATTGACCGCGATGTTGCGCTTACAGAAAAAATCAATCATGGCACTGCAAAAGTTAATGTATCAGAAAATGGTGCATCTATTAAAAACGGAATGCTGGAAGCACGTCTCAATTATAACGGTGTAATTTCTTTTTATAAAAATGATAAACTGATTTTACAGGAATACTACCGCCAGTATGATCCGACTGCAACAAAAGAAAGCTGCTGTACTAAAATTATCAGCCGCCAGTTCCAGGGAATCATTGGAGGTGATTATTCTCTTACTGTCCGCTTTAATCCAAATGATGATGAAAAACTCTTTGGTATGGGCCAGTATCCAACACCATACCTTGATATGAAGGGCTGTACTCTTGAACTTGCTCTGAGAAACAGTCAGGTTTCTATTCCATTTGCTTTATCAAATCTTGGCTATGGCTTCCTCTGGAATAATCCGGCTGTTGGTAAAGTTACTTTTGGTAAGAACATTACTGAATGGCATGCAGACAGCACAAAGGAAATGGACTACTGGATTACAGCAGGCGACACTCCAGCAGAAATTATAGAAAAATATACAGCTGCAGTAGGCCGCGCTCCAGCACTTACAGAAGATTATCTTGGTTTCTGGCAGTGTAAGCTCCGCTACCGCACACAAGAAGAAATTCTTACTGTTGCACGCAAGTACAAGGAAATGGGCATTCATCTTGATGTAATTGTAATTGACTTCTTCCACTGGCCACGTCAGGGAGACTGGTTCTTTGATAAGGAATACTGGCCAGATCCAAAGGCAATGTGCGATGAGCTCCACGCTATGGGAACAAAGGTTATGGTAAGCGTTTGGCCTAACGTTGATAAAAAATCAACCCACTTTGCAGAAATGCAGGAAAAGGGCTATCTGATCCGCTCAGACCGTGGTTCTAACCAGAGTTTTGACTGGCAGGGTGACTGTCTTGCTATTGATGCAACTAATCCTGAGGCTCGAGAATATCTTTGGAAGATCTGTAAGAAAAACTATGCAGATTACGGAATTGATATGTTCTGGCTGGATAACTCTGAACCAGACCTTAATGTTTATGATTTTGGTAACTACAGATATCAGGCAGGTCCTGGTCTTCAGGTTGCAAATATTTACCCGCAGATGTACAGCCGTGCCTTCTACGAAGGCCAAAAGGCAATGGGCCAGAAGAGCATTGTAAACCTTGAACGTTGTGCCTGGGTTGGAAGCCAGAAATATAATCAGATTATCTGGAATGGTGATGTACAGTCTACCTGGGAATGTTTTAGAACTTCTGTATGCGAAGGTTTGAACATGGGTATTGCAGGTATTCCATGGTGGACAACTGATATCGGCGGCTTTATGTACGGTGATGTTCGTACAGAAGAGTTTAAAGAACTCCTTATCCGCTGGTTTGAATGGGCTGTATTTACTCCAATTCTTCGTCTGCATGGTGACCGTGATCCTCACGATATTCCATTATTGGACAAGGATCCACAGCGTGGCTACGGTGGAGGACATCTATTTACCGGCCGTGACAACGAAATCTGGTCTTACGGCGAAGGCCCACAGAAGATTATGGAAGAGCAGATTAAATTGCGCGAGAAAATCAAGCCTTATGTAACAAAGGTTATGAAGGAAGCCAGTGAAAACGGAAGCCCTGCGCTGCGTACTATGTTCTATGAGTTCCCTGAAGACGATAAGTGCTGGAACCTTAAAGACCAGTATATGTTCGGTTCTGAATATCTTGTAGCACCGGTTATGACACCACAGACTTTCAAACGGGATGTATATCTTCCTGCCGGAAAGTGGGAAAACATTCACGACGGAAAAGTTTACGAAGGCGGCCAGACAGTAACTGTAGACGCTCCGCTCGAGGCTATTCCTGTTTTCAAGAGAAAGTAGTAAAATACTTTTGCTATGAAAGAACAGAACCGTGAATCTATAATCATCAGAACAAGCGTAATTGGAATTGCGGCTAATATTTTTTTAGCCGCATTTAAGGCCTTTGTTGGTCTTATTTCTTCTTCAATTGCAATTGTTCTCGATGCAGTAAATAACCTTAGTGATGCACTTTCTTCGGTAATAACAATTATCGGAACAAAGCTTGCCTTAAAACCCGCAGATAAAAAACATCCTTTCGGTCATGGCAGGGTAGAATATCTTACTGCCCTGATTATCGGTTTCATCATTTTATATGCCGGTATTACTTCCCTTATTGAATCTGTAAAAAAGATAATTACACCTGCAACTCCAGACTATACAATAAAATCTCTGATTATCATTATTGTTGCAATTTTTGTAAAAATATTCCTTGGACTTTTTGTAAAAGCAACAGGAGAAAAAGTTAATTCTGATTCCCTGGTAGCAAGTGGTAAAGACGCTCTTATGGATTCCATTATTTCTGTATCGACTCTTATTGCTGCCATTGTCTTTATAATTTTTCATATTTCCCTCGAAGCCTGGCTTGGTCTTTTGATTTCTTTTGCAATCATAAAAGCCGGTTATGAAACTCTTCAGGAAACTATAAGTAAGATTCTTGGTGAACGTATTGATTCCAAGCTTTCCAAGGATATTAAAAAGACTATTGTTTCCTGCGATAAGGAGATTCTTGGTGCTTACGATTTAGTTCTGAACAATTATGGTCCTGATATTCATGTTGGTTCTGCTCATATTGAAGTACCTGATACCTGGTCTGCTGATAAGATTGACTCAATGTCACGTAAAATTGCAAATGAAGTTTATGTAAAACATGGCGTTGCTATGAGCGCAATCGGAATCTATTCAGTAAATACAAAAGAAAATACTGCAGCCCAGATTCGTGACCGTGTAAGCAAGATTGTTATGGAACACAAAGAGATTCTCCAGATGCACGGTTTTTTTGTAGACGAAAAAGCGAAAATAATGCGTTTTGATATTATTGTTTCTTTTGATTCACTGAGTATGAAGGAAATGTTCAACCACGTTGTAGAAGATGTAAGAGAAGCCTTCCCAGACTACGACGTCCAGGTTCAGTTTGATATTGATATATCGGACTGATAAAACATGTCATGCTGAACTTGTTTCAGCATCTATACACGAGACCCCGAAACAAGTTCGGGGTGACGGCCTTTTATGACACTACATTAATCGGCTTTCCACTTAACCACGCCTTAAGATTTTCTTCCGCAATTCCCTGCAGTCTTTTTCTTGTTTCAAGAGGAGCCCAGGCAATATGCGGAGTAATTACGCAGTTTTTAGTCTTAAGTAAAGGATTGTCTGCAGCCATAGGTTCTTGAAGTAAGACATCTGCTGCATAGCCTGCAATTCCACCTGCATTTAGACAATCTGCTAATTCCTTTTCAACAACAAAACCACCTCTGGCAGTATTAATAAGATATGCAGACTGTTTCATAAGGGAAAGGCTTTCTTTATTGATTATATTTTTTGTCTGATCAGTAAGAGGAGCGTGAAGTGTCAAAAAATCTGAACGTTTTAACAATTCTTCAAAGCTTACAGGCTCCGGCATTCCTTCTTTTGGAGTTCTTGTACAGCAGATAACCTTCATGCCAAAGGCCTGGGCTATTGAAGCAACCCGTTTGCCAATATTTCCATAACCGAAAATACCAAGTGTTTTACCGGAAAGCTCAGAAAGACTACCATTCCAGTAACAGAAATCAGGACATTTTACCCAGTCTCCATTCATTACAGAAGCAGAATGCTGGGCAACCTGATTTGTAAAATAAAGAATAAAAGAAAAAACATGCTGGGCTACAGAATCTGTAGAATAAGCCGGGATATTTGTTACTGTTACGCCATGTGCTCTGGCAGCCTCTAAATCAATTACATTATAACCTGTTGCAAGAACACCGATGTATTTGAGGTTAGGGCAGGCATCGAATATTTCTTTTGTAATCTGGATTTTATTAAGAAAAACGGCATCTGAATTACCAATACGATCAATTACTTCTTCTGGAGAAGTTCTTTCGTATACTTTGTAATCAACAATGCCGTCTAAAAAGTTCCATGGAAGGTCACCCGGATTTACCGCATGACCATCTAGAATTGTAAGTTTTTTCATAAATTAGCCGAGTACGTCAACACCACAGCCAGAAATTGCAGTATTAATTGCAGCTTCTGCTCCGGCATCATCATAATCTACGAGAACCTGAGATTTTTCGCAGTTTGCAACGCAATTAGTAACTCCGGCAACTGCTGAAACTGCAGCCTGTACTTTTGCTGCTGTTCCATCATCAAACATACCAACTACATATATTTTTTTCTGCATAAGAAAACCCCATAAAAATTGTGTTATACACTCTCTTTTAGTTATTAAAATATAAATTAAATATATTTTTTTATCAATATGAATAGAAAAATCATTGAGTAAAATTCTAGAATAATAGAGTTTTGTACAACGTTTTTTTCTTATTTAATCTGAATTTTCTGAATTCCATAGGAATAAGGCGCTACAGAATATGGTTCAAACCAGACAAATACTTTATTTCCAGCTACCGTAAATATTTCAAAGTTTCCGGCCTGTGGAAAGGCACCTGTATTAATCATTTCTCGAAGTGAATCTTCTTCTGAAGGCGGAATACTTTTTTTACTGTTATTAATTAACTTTTTATAGAGACTCTGACGGCAGATAGAAGATATTTCATTATAAGACATGGAAGATGCCTGTAATACATCAATAAACTTCTTACTCTTTGTATCATAATTAAAGGAAGCAAGAGTTGTATTACCGTGAGCGCCACCACTAAAAATGTAAGTATTAATTATAACGCTTACGATATTGCGATTTCCTGTAACTTCATAAGTAACAAGATATTCGAAAGAAGGAAGCTTTGAATTTCCACGATTATTAAGAGCTACAATTTCATTCCATTCAGATTTAGAATAAGATTTAAAATTCTTCCAGTTACTGTTTACTGTATTGGCAATTCTTTTATTAAGTTCAGGTAGCTTTTCAAATTCAGGATATTTAATTTTAGTTGTAAGATAATCCTGATTTTCATTAATTTCTACTGTTTTATAGGAATAAGAAATCTTACCGCCATCAGCAATACCTGAAAGGCTGGCACAAGAAAAGAATGTAAAACTAAAAAGTATAAGAATGCAAAGAAGAATAAATTTTTTTACTTTCATAATTCTATAATAATCTTGTTTTGAATTCCCGGTCAAGTTGTTTTTTATTTTTTTAAATGAAAAAATATCACAGAATATATAATTTTGCTCTCGGAGTGGAAAATGTCTGACGCCAACATGTGTAAGTTCGATAGCGACAGGCATTTTCCACGGGAGAGAGCAAAATTAGTTATTCGAAGATGTATTTTCAACTTTTGCGATGGTTTCCATTACCTTCTTCTCATTAAAGAAAGACATAATCAAACCACCGATGATACAGCATACAGAAGCTACAAGTGCTACAATTCTGTATCCAAGAGGAGAACCTGCTGCCTGTTCTGCAGCACCGCTTGCTGCCTTTGCAACACCAATAGTTGCGAGAGATGTAAACATAAGCATAGCAAGAGACTGACCAAGCTTCATTGCAAATGTACGTGCTGCATAGAACATACCACTGCGTGATTCACCTGTCATAACTTCATCTTCAAGAGCAATATCTGCAACAATAGTCTGTGGAATGATTCCAAAGATTGCCTGAGGGAATGAACCAAGTACAACAATAATTACTGCCTGTGCTGCAACCGGAATAAATCCAAGTTTTTCACCAGAAAGGGCAGTAAAGCCGAATGTTAATACAAAGCCGATAAAGGCAGCAATCAAAAGCTTTTTCTTTCCCCATTTAGCAGCCATCTTTGTTACAAATGGATAGAAGGCAAGAGAGAGAAGTGTAAGTCCGCCAAACATGATTGTTGTCATGCTTTCTGGCAGCTGAAGAAGACTTGTTACAAAGAATGGAAGACCTGTCTGGAACATGGCAAGACCGAAGAAGTAAATAATATCCTGTCCAACAAAGATTCTGAAGTCTTTGTTTTTGAAGGTTTTACCAAGTGAAGTCATCATATTAGAACTTGAAGGAGCAGCATCGCAATAATCCTTTTCTTTAATTCCAAAGGCAGGAACAAGCATAAAGATAGTTGCAATAATTGAAAGAATTGCAAATGTAATTCTCATAGCAGGAATTCTTGCCATTCCACCGCCAATCAAAGCTCCCCAGATCATTGGAGCTGTATAACCAATACAGGTACCAACAATGAAGGTCAAAGAAATACACATAGAAAGCTTAAGTTTTTCTTCCTGGTTATGAGGAAGTTCTGCAAGCAAAGATGTATAAGGAGTACAATAGCAGGTGATTAAGAAGTAATAAGCAAGAACTGTTACAAAAAGCCAGACAGTATTAATGCTGCTTATCCCATTAACAGGAGCACAGAAAACAAGAATAAATACAAGTCCAAGAGGAACTGCAGCCCAGCGCATAAATGGAATACGACGTCCAAGTTTGTGTTTACAGTTATCAGACCAGTTACCAACAAGAGGATCTGTAACGGCGTCAAAGACGCGTCCTACTGCTGTAACAAGACCAATAAAGGTAAGGATTCCAAGAACTACACGTCCCTGAGGAATCAAAGAAATCATACCATCATTGATTGCTTCCTGATTTGGCTGATAAAAATATACAAGCCAGGAACCGATTAAACCGCTGATGATCGACCAGCCAAGCTGTCCGATTGCATAGCACCACATTTTACCCTTTGAAAGAGATTTCATTTTATGCCCCCTAATAATATCTGGCCCAGAAGCTTAAGCTGCTGAACACCATCATTTGTTTCATCCATTTTCAGCATTTTTCCAGTTAAACTCAATTTCTGAGAAACTGAAAAAAGTGTATGCATTAAAGAAAAATAAAGCTGCTTTTCATTATCTTTATATTTCTTTGAAATAGATCCGTCTTCAATTCCTTTATGAATTGCATTACCAATTACTGTCTGTACAGACTGAATTACTTCCTGATAAGGAATCAGTCTTTCAGAATCAATTTTCTGACACACAATATAGGCATCAAAAAAATATATATAGCGGAAGAAATCTGGTTCATTCTGAAAGAGTTTACAAAACAAATCAAAGATTTCTTCAAGCTCTTCAATACCGCTTTTTGTGTAATAGCCCGTATCATTCAGAATAGGCATTATAAGCTTTTTCTGACTTTCCCAGGCCCACATTGCAGTACGGATTGCAATTTCATCTTTTGTCTCAAAATATCGATATAAAGATGCAACTCCAATTTCTGCTTCTTTTGCAATATCAGTCATTGCAATTGCATCAAAACCGTTGTGCGAAAAAAGAGAGAAAGCTGCCAGAAGGATTCTTTCAATTCTGGCATTTTTCTGACCATCTCTTTCTTCTGCAAGTTTCTCCTGCGCAGTCAATTTTTTTTCCTCCTGATATTTTTAAATTTTATAGATTATTGCCCTGGATTTCTCCTGCAGCAATTTTTACTGCTTTATAAGCTCCGTCATATGTTCCTTTTTTCTTTTCATCGATAATAGCATTACACATTCCTTCGATGAGAGAAGGCTGTTTCATAATCATCTGAACAACCTGACATGCATACTCCGGTGTTTCACATTCCTGAGTTCCGTCTCCAAGTTCTGCAGAGTGAATTGCTCCCCACATTTCGTGTCCACCAATACGGCGGATAAAGAGTTTTGGAACAGGATAGAAGGCAAGTTCACTTGGTTTTGTAACAAGAATATCACTTGCTCTCATAAGAAGGTTTGTAATATAAACAGCTCCAAAAATATCTTTATTACAGAACGCATGAATACCGCTTCCTGCTTCTGTATCAAGACCTTCAATTGCAGCTTCTGCAAACTTAAGTTCTTCTGCCCAGTTATTAAAATGGGTCTTAGTATTAAAGCTGCCATCAGTAAGTTCTGGAATCATCTCCTGAAGCATCTTCCATACATTTTCATAGTCGCCGCAGTTGATGTAAATGCAGGCCTTGTTTTTCTTTACATAAGGAAGAAGAGTCTTGATAATTGATGCAAAGAATTCTCCCTGAGCACCGGCACCACCAATTGTAAAAAGGAAGCGTAATGGCTTACCGTCTTTTGCACGGGCAATTCTGTTTGCACAGTCACTTTCAATATTGCTTACAAGTTCGTGATCAATATAGTGACCAGTCCATACAATATCTTTATCTCCCATAGGATTAAGGATCTTATTTCCTTCAAAACCATGGAGAGTTCTGTAGCCCCAGTAAGTGTTGTAAGTCTGAACAGTATGAACAGCACCTTCGCTTAAATGAAGAGCCATAGGCCAGTTATCAGGAATTGCATTTACAACATTTCTCATCCCTGCATGAACAGCAGCCTGGCTTGGCCATACGTGAGTTGCAATAAACGGAGTATCCTGAGGGATTTCTCTAAAAAGCGGAGTCATAAGTTCAGCAGTTTTCTGATCTCCTGCATTGTATGAAAGCTTTTTAAATCCTTCGTAATTTAATGGTTCCCAGACAATTTTATTAAAGAGCTTTGATTTTTGTGAAAGTCGTGAACCTGTTGAATATAAATCATTCTGATAAGAAATAATTTTTGTACAGGTTGTTTCTGGGAATGAGTTCAAATCCATCCAGAGGGGAGTGTAGCCTAAAGCTTTTGCAGCACTTGCCATTGCCATAGAGATTCTGTAATGACCAAATCCCATGCGGATGTTACCAATAATGAGAGGCTTTTCAGGCAGATTTGCAGCAAAGGTATCTTCAGTTATTGTCTTATCTGTTACAATTGTCTTACAGCCAAATGGTGGAGTTAAAACATCATTATCTACAAGTGAAAGGTGATACTGTCTGTCTCTGTCATCACCAAATTTTCTGATGAATTTTTTCTGGGTCTTAACAGCCTTTCTATAAACACCGGCTTCAATTTCATTTCCAAAAATCTGCATTATTTTACCTCACTGATTATCAATTCAGGTTTCTTTCCTAAATCAATACTTCCTTTATATTTTCCAGATTTTGAATAGATTTCATAAAAATCTTCTGCAATCTGAGTAATTCCAAATTCCTCATCCTGATATTTTTTTGTAAATTCAAGAATGTCATGTGTAAGTTTTCTTTCTTTATCGCCTGCATTTCCAGGATCATCAGAATACATAAACTGACTGCCAAAAAGAATATTTACTCCGGCAATAAGTTTTTTCTGCTTTTCATCCAGTTCACAGTTTTCTTCTCGGATAAAGAGAACATCCGGATCATTCATAAATACTGTATTATCCCAGAAGGCATGACCTAAAGTATCTTTGAGATTAAGGTATGCTTCATTGCGTCCATTCCACTTTATAAGACGCATTACTGGATTCTTCCATTTTTCATATGTATCACAACCGATTCTTGAAAGAGGCAGATTCTTGAATGAAAGCTCTAATGGACAGCCGCAGCCAAGATATGCAACAGGACTACCATCTTTTGTGCTTGTTCTTGAAGTAATTGTTTTTAAGGCTCTGGCAAAGATTTTATAAGAAGCAGTTTTCTGAGAATAATTTCCCCATAACATTCCTGCATACAAGAAATCCAGTTTGATATATCTGAAGCCCCAGACATTTATAATTCTGTCCATGATTGAATCAAGATGGGCAATAACTTCATCACGGCTTAAGTCAAGACAATAGAAGGTTCCGTCTTTTCCCCAGAGCGGGTTATAACCTGCAGGAACAAGATTTCCTTTTTCATCATGCAACAGCCATTCGGGGTGCTGACTTGCTGTTTCGCTTCTTGAATCAATAATAAATGGAGCAATCCAAAGGCCAGGAATATAACCGGCAGTTTCGATATCAACTGTAATTGACTTGAAGTTTTCCGGGAATCTGTCCCTTCTGGTTACCCAGTCACCAAGAGCTTTTTCCCAGCCGTCATCAATCTGGAAAATCTTTGAAGTATAATCACCAAGGCTGATGATATTATCTGTAGAAGAAAGTTTTCGTAAATCTTCATTAATAAGTTTTTCATTAATGTCTGCATAATGATTATACCAGCTTTCCCAGCCAGCAGGTCTATTTCCAAGAAAGCTTACAGACTTAAAGTGTTCATTTCCAAAGATTGAAGAAAGCTTTTCTTTACATTCAAAAAAAGTAGAAGCTGTGAAGATTTCTATACGGCCTGTAATATCGCCGGCCTTCCATTCATTGCCTTTATCACAAATTTCAATGCTGATTGTATTTTCAGCTCTGTTAAAAATGTACTGAACAGGAGGCAAAGTTCCGTTTACGTTTCCTGCAGATGCAAGAACAAGATAAAAGTTGTCCCAGCGCAGATATGAAATAAACTGTCCAAGTACAATGTTTTTTGAAGGCTTATATTCAGACTGAGGGAATAAAAGATATGAATTCCACTGTTTAATTACATGGCAGGTAAGGCGGGGCTGAACTTTTCCTGGCATTACTTCCGTACAAGGATTCCAGCTCTGCCAGCCTCCGATATTTATACAAGCGTTAGCAATGCGATATTTTTGAACATCTACAAAATCGCTTAAATGCAATACATCAATGATTGAATTTTTCTCTGCGAAATAATCCTGATGAACTGTATAGGTTTTCATTCTGATTCCTGCCTTCTGAATTTATATCATAGTGATAGTATTGCTATCACTATGATATAAATAATAACACAAGAATCATAAATGTCAAATAGTTTTTATAAAGTATTTTACCTATTTGTACGGCCAAGCTGACCGCATGCACCGCCGATTTTACGGCCACGCTTTGTACGCAGGGTAACATTAAGACCTGCTTTTTCAAGGCTTTCTACAAAGCGGTTAACTTCATTGTTAGAAGGCTCTTCAAAAGGAAGGGTAGAAACAGGATTCCATGGAATAAGATTAATATTTACATCAATTCCACGGGCAAAGTTTATCATATTCTGTGCACTTGCCTGATCTGTATTTTTATTATGCAGGAGAGCGGCTTCAAGAGTAACGCGTCTTCCAGACTTTTCTGCATAATAAGCAATTGCTTTACGGAGTTCAGAAAGAGAATTTTCTTCTCCGCGGGCAACAGGCATAAGTTCTTTTCTTAAGTCTTCATTTGCTGTTGTAAGGGAAACTGCAAGTCTAATTGCAGGACCGTTATTAGCAAGATCATAAATACCTTTTACAATACCACAGGTAGAAAGGGTAATGCGTTTAGAAGAAAGAGCACGGCCGTCTTTATGACAAAGGATTTCTATAGCACGACGGATTGCACCAAGATTCTGCATAGGTTCTCCCATTCCCATAAAAACAATGTTGTCCAGTTTGCCGGCAATGCTTTCGAGATACATAAACTCTTCTACAATTTCTGAAGCTTCAAGATTGCGGGATAAACCAAGAGTTCCTGTCTGGCAGAAAGCACACTTCATGGCACAGCCTGCCTGGCAGGAAACACAGGCAGTTTTACGGCCTTCGCGGTCTGTAAGTAATACAGTTTCTACAGCATTACCGTCTTTTAAGGTAATCTGAAGCTTTATTGTTCCATCAGGATCTTTTAAAACATTACTGACAGTAGAAGAGCGGAGAAGGGCTTTTTCTTTAAGACTTGCACGGAGCTCTGCGCTGAGATTTGTCATTGAGTCAAAATCTGTAACGCCGCTTCCAATCCATTTAAAAATTTGAACTCCCCGGAATTTTTGTCCCAGTTCAAGCTGAGAACAAATTTCTTCGGGGAGTAATCCTGTTAAAACAATCTGATTCATGAGAGAATGTTATTAATTTCTCTGAAGTTTATCAAGAGTGTTTCGAACTGCAATATTTCTGCTGTCCATCTTCATGTAATCGCTGAGAACCTTAATTGCATCCTGCTTGCGGTTCATAGCTGTATAACATTCAGCAAGATCTACGTAAAGGCGGCCGTTTCTAGGGTCGTTCTTTATAAGGTTTTCGAAACGCTTTGCAGCTTCTTCGTTATTACCTTCGCCCTTACAGATAAGAGCCAGACCAATTGCAGCATAAATATCAAAGTCGATTTCAAGAGCTTTATTGTAGTATGATTTAGCTTCCTGATAGTTTCCTGTAGTGCGGTATGCGTCACCAGCACGTGTAAGAATTACTTTGTTTTTTGGATCAATTTCTAGAATCTTATTCCAGTAGAAGATAGACTTAAACTGCTGGTTCATGCCACGGTAGCAGTCTGCAAGACCAAAGAGGGCATAGAAGTTTGCAGGTTCTCTTTCGAGTGCCATTTCAAAGTACTTTGTACCTTCTTCAAAAGTCTTAAGCTTTCTGTGACAGTTACCGATTGCTGTAAGAACACGGATATCAACAGTATTTTTGTCGTTTAATTCATAGATACGTGTCCAGTAGTAAAGGGCTTCTTTATATTCCTTAAAGTCATAATTCAAATGGCCAAGACCAATAAGTGCATAAGCATTGTCTTTTTCCATTTCAAGAACCTTAAGATAAAGATCCTTTGATTTTCTGAAGTCATGAATTTTGCGGTAAGCATCTGCTACACGTGTAATTACAGTGATGTTCTTATCATCATGAACAAGATACTGCTGCCAGATATCAATTGCCTTAGCATACTGATTTAATGCTTTGTAGCAGTCTGCGAGTCCAAAAAGTGCATAATTATTAGCAGGGTAGTACTCAAGACATTTTTTATAGTAAGAAATAGCATCATTAAAATGATTTAGTTTACGTTCTGTATCTCCAAGACCTACAAGAGCGTAGTTATTGTTTTCTTCTATTTCGAGGATTTCATTAAAGGCTTTTTTTGCTCCAGGAATGTCATTTTCCTTAATAAGCTGATACCCCTTTTTTGAAAGATCGGATATTTTGTTTGTTATCTCATCAGGTTTGTTATCGGTACCTGTTGAATCTGTAAAAGATTCAGGCATCATAATTTCTTCTGACTGATTTAAATTATCCATTTTTTATTCTCCATTTTTTTTTCAGTCTTTTATCAATGTAGATATTACCTTGGCCAGATTTTCATAAATCGGTTCGGCGTCTCTTTTATTATGTGCAAGATAGTAAGCCTTCAGGGCTTTTAAGCTTTCATTTTTGTTCATATAATAATCGCCGACACGGGTAAGACCATCAGAATAACCTGTAGTAATATAGATTCTTCTGGCATCTTCTATGTTGCCATTATTGAACATTGTGTTTGCTTTTCGGTTTAGAATAACCTTCTGCTCGGAATTAAGACCATCAACAGGATTGTCGGTAACTTTTATGAAACCGTCCGGTATTTTCTGTTCTTGAACTGCGTCAGTAAATTTTTTTTCTAAACTTTTTCTATCATTCATAATGTTAAATTATACTAACTATTATAACACAGAATTAATATATGTCAAAGAAAGAATGCAAAAAGCTAATAAGTTAGGTAAATTGTATTAAATTTTAATATAACAAATCTATTCTTTATATGTATAAAAATCTACGACAGAGCGGCCATAAATACGTTGATCTGTTCGTGTTAGTCTTCCAATAGTATCAGGCATAAAGTGTTCTGCAGGACGGTGTACTAAAATTGTACCTGTCTGATTAAGCATATTGTTTTGATCGCACTGAAGCACCAGCTGCTCGTGAAATTTGTAAGGGAAGGGAGGATCAAAAAAGATAAAATCAAAAGATCTCTTACAGCGTTTAATGAAATATTCAACAGGCATAAAATGACATTTGATTTTTACGCCGCAATCTTTTTCTGTAATAGAAACATTTTCCAGAACTGTTCCAACTTTAATTTTATCTTTTTCACAAAGCTCTACATCTTTAGAACCTCTTGAAACGGCTTCTATGGCAATTGTTCCTGAACCAGAAAATAAGTCCAGCCAGGATTTTCCATCTAACTCACCAATGATTGAAAAAACAGATTCCCGCATTCTATCCATTGCAGGTCTGATAACTCCGTCCGGACATTTTATGATTCTCCCCTTTAACTTTCCACCAGTAATTCTCATTTTCTACCTATCTAACATTTAATGCCCAGTAAGTTTCATCGTGAGCAAGATTATTATTATCCATAGCATAATCAAAAGCCGTCTTTCCCTCTGTAGAACGAAGGACAGGTGAGGCCTGATTATCTATAAGCATCTTTATTATTTTTGTTGAATTGCCATATTTTGCAGCATACATTAAAGGAGTTTTTCCTTCATATAAAACATTTAAAGGAACTGCCTGATCAATATAAAATCTGAGTTTAGCAAGTTGATCTTTTTCTGAAATATTCTGCTCTGAAAGGAGGAATACCAGAGAACGAAGCACTTCTTTATCTGAGCTTTTATATTTTGAAAGAAGTTTAGATAAAATCAAAGGATTTTCATTATAACAGGAAGCAAGTACCAGAGCTGAAGAGCCGTATTTATTTTTAAGAGAAATATCAGCTCCAGCTTCTAAAAGACTTTCTGTACATTCCAGATTGCTGCTATATCTTACGGCATACATAAGGGCAGTCCATCCGTCCTTATCTTTCAGATTTACATTTGCCCCGGATTTTATTAAAAGTTTTATTTCTTTTTCCTTACCGTCCTTTGCAGCATTCATGAGAAGGGTTCTTCCAGCGGCATCTCTTACATCCGGATTTGCAATAAGTTTATCATTTTCATCATCTGCAGTAACGTCATCTATAGTTTCAATATCATAAACCATATAGTCACTAAGATATACCTTGCGATTTTTTTCAGCAGGCTTCTTTTGATTTTCAAGCTCTTTTTCCATCTGAGCCTGCAGCATTTCCTGTTCTTTTTTCTGCTGAAGGGCTTCCATTTCAGCCTTTTCTTTTTCTATTCTTTCAGCCTCAAGTTTTTCTTCTTCAAGTCGTTTTTCTTCTGCAGCCTTTGCTTCAGCTTCTTCCTGAGCAATGCGTTCTGCTTCGAATCTTTCTGCCTCAAGTTTTTCTGCTTCCTGGCGTTCTGCTTCAAGTCTTTCCTGTTCCAATCTTTCTTGTTCTTCACGTTCTGCCTTAGCTTTTCTTTCTGCAATTTCAGCTTCTGCTCTGGCACGCTTTTCCATCAATTCCTGCTGACGCTGTAAAGCCGCTTTATCGTCATTCTTTGCTTTTCTACGTGACGAATAAGCTGAAAGGGGATATATAAAGAATAGAGAAATAAGAAAAATGAAAATGGATTTTCTGCTAGCCATAAAATCATTATAATATAGTAAAAATAAATCGGCAAGTAATCCGAGAGTCCCTTATGAATTGACCCTAATTTATTTTTTTGTTATATTATCAGAACACCCCTTGGGAATCTGAAATATGATTCTCTTTATCCATAAGGAGGAACAAAACCGCAAAAGCCATTCGCCGGCTGGTTTTGTTTTACAGTCTGAAATCGTTGATAAGAGGATTGTATCACTGCCTCCTGAAATCCTGCTATATGGCAGGCAATTTATCAAGGAGATACTTATGAAAAAGTATGAACTGATGACTATTTATCCACTCGATGATGAAAAGTCAAAAAAAGGTGCTGACGACGTAAAAAGCACTCTCGCTAAATTCGGCGCTGAAATCGAAGAAGAAAAAGCATTCGGCGACCGCGACCTTACTTACCAGATCAACAAACAGAAGAAGGGACGCTTTGTTCTCTACACTATGAAACTCAATCCTTCAAAAATCGTTGAAATTGGAAAAGATTTCAAAATCAATATGAATCTTTTGAAGTATCAGTTTGTAAAACTCGACGAAAAAGAATCTAAGTAGAATAACCCGCACAAAGCGGAAAGGAGCTTTAAATGACAGACTTGAATCACGTAGTTCTTATTGGCCGTCTTACACAGGACCTTGGTTCTGATGAAAGAAGCTTTGGTTACGTTGGAAACGGACAGGCAAGAGCAAATGTGAGCATTGCTGTTAATAGAGCTAAGAAAAACGGCGACCAGTGGGTTGATGAAGTAAACTTCTTCAACATTACAATCTGGGGAAAAACTGCCGAAAACTTAAAACCATATCTTACCAAGGGAAAGCAGATTTGTGTTGAAGGACACCTGAAGCAGGATCGTTGGGAAAAAGATGGACAGAAGCAGAGCAGAATAACAATCGTTGCTGACAATGTACAGTTACTCGGCGGACGCGGAGATAACAGCCAGGGCTCAGGCCAGATGGCAGGGGGTGCTCCAAGATTCCAGCCGGCTAATAATGCAGGACAGAATGGTGGATTCGGCGGCGGCTATTCATCAGAACCATACGGTGATACTGGAAGTGATTTCCCGGAAGATATCCCATTCTAATTGACTAATTGAGAGGTAATAATTATGTCTGACGAAAATACACAGGAAATGGAAGAAAAACAGACACAGGAAGCTGCAATGGCTGAAGCTAGCGCTTCTGAAGGTCGCGAAGAAGATCGTGACGGACGCGCTAAAGGTAAAACATACTTCCGCAAGAAGGTTTGCCGTTTCTGCGCTAACAAAGCAAAGATTGATTATAAGGATGCAGATGCACTCCGCCGCTATATGACAGAACGTGGTAAGATTCTTCCACGCCGCATCACAGGTACTTGTGCAAAGCACCAGCGTGAAGTTGCAAAGGCTATTAAGCGCGCTCGCTCAATCTGTCTCTTGCCTTACGTAGCTGACTAGTTGTCATCCCGAACTTGTTTCGGGATCTCATAAATAGATGCTGAAACAAGTTCAGCATGACGAAAAGGTGAACAGTTTATACTCCGAACTGTTCATCTATAAAAATACAGGAGCTTGAGGAAATACAAATGAAAGTAATTCTTAACGTAGACGTTAAATCACTTGGTGAAGAGGGAGACGTAAAGAACGTTGCTAACGGATATGCACGCAACTTCCTTCTTCCACGTAATCTTGCTGTACCTTACAATGAAGCTACAGTAGCAATTTTCGAAGGCCGCAAGGCTGAAATCGAAGCTCGCAAAGAGCAGAAGAGAAAGGATTCTGCAAGCCTTAAGGAAAAGCTCGAAGCTGCTTCTATCGAAATTACAATGCCAGCAGCAGCAAACGGAAAACTTTATGCTGCAGTTACCTCAAATGTTGTTGCAGAAGCACTCAACAAGCTCGGATTTGAAATTGAACGCAAGAGAATCGAAATCCCTGGTTCAACAATCAAGTCTGTTGGTAACTTCAAGGCTACAATTAAGCTTTACGAAGCACAGGTTGCAGAAGTACATGTTGCTGTAAAAGCTCAGCCAGTAGAAGGTGCTGCTCCAGCAGAAGCTAAGAAGGCAGAAAAGAAAGCTGAACCAGCAAAGGAAGAAGCTCCAGCTGCTGAAGAAAAAGCTGAATAATTCAGATTTTTCTTTGCTTTAATTAAGGGCCGGTATTACAATAAGTATACCGGCTTTTTTTATCGGGAGGATTAAAAAATGGATACATCATTAAACGACAAGGTACCGCCACACAACATTGAAGCAGAGCAGGCAGTACTTGGAGCCCTTCTTTTAAACTGGGGCGCAATGGCAGAGGTTGTTTCAAATCTTCGCCCAGACCGTTTTTATTCTCTCCAGAATCAGATTATTTATGACGCACTGGTAAAGTTATATACAAAAAGTGCAACTGGTGACACAATCTCCCTGATAAACGAACTTACAGTAGAAGGTAAACTTGAACAGGCGGGCGGGGCAGCCTACATCGCATCCCTTACAGATACAGTTCCTTCTGCAGCAAATATTGATTACTATGCACAAATGGTACTCGACAGAGCAGCCCGCCGAGACCTTATTCATATTTCTTCAGAACTTAAAGCTTCATCTTTTGATTTACAGAAAGAAAGCAATTCTTTGCTTGATGAAGCTGAACAAAAGATTTTTGCCCTTGCAGAAAAAAATGAAACTACATCAATTTATTCTGCACAGGATATTATGGTTAAGGAAATTGAACTGATTGAAGCAAGATATAAAAGCAAAAATCAGTTTACAGGAGTTCCAACAGGTTTTGCAAAACTTGATACCTATACTTCCGGTTTCCAGAATTCAGAATTGATTATTATTGGTGCCCGTCCGTCTATCGGTAAAACTGCTCTGGCACTTTCCATGATTCAGAACATCGCTTGTGAAAAGCGTATTCCATGCGGCTTCTTCTCACTTGAAATGCCTTACGAATCAATCGGTATGCGTCTTCTTGCTCAGGAAGCCCGTGTTCCTATGCAGAAGATCCGTTCCGGTATGCTAAAAGTTGATGACGTAAAAAAGATTCAGGATGCAGCCGGTCGCTGGTTTGAAGCACCTCTTTATACTGTTGATACACCAAACATGAAGCTTCTTGATTTACGTGCAGTAGCCCGCCGTATGGTAAAAAATCAGGGAGTAAAGATTATATTCATTGACTATATTGGTCTTATTTCTACAGATGATCCAACAGCTCCTGTTTTTGAACAGGTATCTTTAATTTCTAAATCTCTTAAGGCTCTGGCCCGAGAGCTTTCAATTCCAATTGTTGCTCTTTGTCAGGTTGCCCGTGATGCAGAAGGGCAGGAACCAAACCTTGCTCAGCTTCGTGGTTCCGGTTCTATCGAACAGGATGCCGACGTAGTAATGTTCCTTCACCGTGACCGTCTTAAGGATGAAGTTGTAGCACAGGATGCAAAGATTATTCTTGCTAAGCAGCGAAACGGTGCTTGTGGTGATATTGATATTATGTTCCTGCCGTCTTATTCTAAATTTGAAAATAAGGCAGATGATGCCTAAAATCGAAAATCCGTTAAAAACCGAGCCGAAAGGGTCGGTTTAGGATTATCGAAAAAATGGCACAGAGGCAAGCTGTGCTTGCCGATAGAATCTTAAAAACTTATTACTCCCATAAAAAAATAGCTTTAGAATCGGGAATGATGATTCTAAAGCTATTTTTTTATTCCGTAATAAGTTTTTAATTTCCCGTGTAATCTGCTTTATTTTCTAGTTTAGCGATTACACAGGAACATATTATCAATATCTTGTTAACGAGGAATTATTTAGCGTCAGCAGCATTCTTATCTGAGATTACTGACAGGTCTTTTTTGTCCAGGAGTCTCAGGCGGCCGTTGGAGTCGGTTACTACAATTCCGCTGTCAACTACAGTTACAGGAGTTCCTGATTTTACTGTAATCTGTGATTTAAGTTTAAGCTTAAGGTCTCCGCCGAATTTTGCGAGATAGAACTTTCCGCTTTCATTTAAAACACAGTAATATTCACTTCCGTCTTTAATAAGAACAGAATCTTCGGCAATTTCATTGTCGCTTTCACCGCTGATTTCAAGAGTATCTGTTGAAATTGTTACAAGTTTTACAGCGCCTTTCTTAGAGTTTTCACCGGCAATTGCAATAAATCCGTCGCCTTCTTTATAAACAGTACGGTTACGAATCTGGGCAACAGGGGAGTTCTTTACAACTTCACCGTTTTCGATGTTGAACTTTACAAGGCGGGAAAGCATATTTGCTTCGTCTGAAAGAATAACACCAAACTCTGTTTTCATCTGAGCCTGTTCAGCTTCTTTCTTCTGTACTTCCTGCTGATCCTTTGCTATATCCTTACGTTCATTCTGAGCTTCAGATTCCTTTTTATCAGCAAGTTCCTGCTTTTCTTTAGACTCCTGCTGTTTTTCTTCAGTCTTAGCCTGCTGTTCTTCTTCCTTTTTCTGCTGTTCTTCAGCAGCCTGCTTCTTTTCTTCAGCTTCCTTTTCAGCTTCCTTAGCTTCTTCCTGAGCCTTTTTATCCTTAGGATTTTCTTCGGCTACCTTCTTTTTCTCTTCAGCTTTCTTTTCAGCCTGCTCAGCCTCTTTTTTAGCTTCAGTAGTTTTCTTCTTTTCTTCCTCAAGCTTTTTCTGCTCTTTTACAGCTTCTTTCTGAGCTTCCTTTGCCTTTTCAGAAGCAGCATCAGCTTCACGTTCCTTGATGTCTACCATATCTTTACGGCTTTCAACATTCTTGTCATCATCTTCCTTCATTGAATCAACAACAGAAGAATCGCTGATTACAGAAGTATCAACAGTAGAAAGTCCGCCGTTCTTAATATCATAAAGAGGGATAATGATTTCTGATTTTCCAGGCCAGTCTTTGTAATTAACGGAAAGACCACAGTTATCAGCAGAAAGATTATCAGTTACAACTTTCTTATATTTTGATTTGAAGGTATCAAGTTTTCCACGGTAAACGGCATTGTAAACAGTAATGAAAACGGCGAGTGTATCCGCATCTTTTTCACTGTAACCGTATGCAGAAGAAAGATATGCAGAAATAATTCTTCTAAGGTTAACAATATGGTCAACTGTTGCATCTGAGCCAATAAAAAGGATATCAGCATCAAACTTACCGGTTTCATTTTCATCAACAGCATGAATAACATAGTATTTCTGGTTCTTAGCGGTTGAAGCAAATTTAGCAGGATCTTTTGCTATCTGACTTCCCAATCCGCTACCAATTGCCTTGATTGCTGCAATTGAATCTATTACTTTATGTGGGCCTGTATAGTTAATGAATTCGATTGTAGTATCACCAGTGGAATTAAGCTCGTTCTCATCTACCTCAAGTGCAGTAAGACTTGCAGCAAGGGTAAGTGAAACAAGCAGCAGCATAAACTTCTTCATAATAAACCTCTGTTAAATAGTTTAAATAATTTTAACACAGGATTTCTTTTTTTTCCAATAAATTATAATTCAAGAGCAATGATTTTTTTGAGGGTATCGCGGGCATAGGTTCTTGTATTATAGCTGTAGCCGGCACCCATGAAGGATTTTAATATCTGTTTTCCTTTTTTATTCCAGGCAGGTCGGCCCATGAAAAGGCAGATTGAGTAAACTGCATCACAGATTGTATTAAGATAAGCAGAATCTTTATTACCGGCTTTTACAGCATTTCTTTCGATGGCTTCCAGAAGCTTTCCATCCGGATCATAACCATAAATATTTGCAAGAAGGGTACGGCAATATAATTTATTATTACTGTCAGAAAGAATTGCTGCTACAGCGTTTTGTGTCTGATCTGTGCACAAGAGAGCCAGCTGAACAAGAATTGTTTCAAAGCCTGCAGAATCTGTCTGAAAAACAGATTTTTCGGTACGGGTTCCAAAGTCAGAAGAGAGGGCATCCATATGATAAAGCTTTGCAAGAGAAAGGGTCTGGGTAAGCCATTCTTCTTCATCTGTTTTATAATTTCCCTTTTTAAGTCTTGAAATGCGTTCCGGATCTTTGAGATATGAAAGAAAATCACCCTGTAAATAATAATTTATCTCTGCAAGCTCAAGAGGAGCAAAAGAAGAATAATCAGTATGTATCTTTTTTAAGACATTTCCAGTGTTTTTATAGGAAGTTGTCTGTCTTGTGTGATAAGCAGCCATAGACCAGTTTTTTGAGCAGAACAAAAGGTAATCATCTTTAAGGTATGCAAGCTGATTTATTGTCTGATTCCGGAGGTTCTCAGGCATTGAAGCAGACCATATTTCTGTAAAATCTTCTGAAAGTAAAAGGGCATTATATGAATCTGCAATAAAAAGGCCTGAATCAGTGTAAACTGATTTTATTAAAGAAGATCCGTCTAAATCATTTATGGTTTTAGAGGCAAGAACTGAACCGTCTTTAGCATTTAGCTTATAAATTGTAATCTGATTTTTATTAAGGGAAAGAAGTCTGAAATCCTGAAAGTCACTTGAAACTAAGAATAAGGAATTTCCGCTTTGAACTTTTGCAACCCACTGGCTTTCTGCAAGGTTGTTTTTCAGGGCAAAAAGTCCGGCACTTCCATCAGTAAAGTTCAGAAGGATTCCATCCTTACAGGTATTTGTAGTTTTTATACTGCCGGAAAAAGTAATGTTTTCAAGCATTTCGCCAAAAGGGGAGATGCGGAGGCCTCTTGTTTTACCGTTCAGGTCTGAAAGAAAAACAATAATTGAACCATCAGGAAGCTCCTGCATTGAAAGTTCTTTCTGCATTTCTGTTTCAAGCCGCCATCTTTCAATTCCATTAATTCCATAGCAGATAACCGAAGTTTCTCCGTAAACAAAAAAGCGTCCGTCGCGGCCGGCAAAAGGCTTTGCTGCCATAGTAAAATCAAGGGGCTTAGACCAGAGTTCTGTTCCGCTTGGATTAAAAAGGCGGATTATATTTTTGTCTTTATCATAAAAGAGAATGAAATCATCCTGAAGAACAGTAAGGCTGAGTTTTCTTACACGGCCGACATTCTTTTCCCATAAAAGAACTCCGGAAGATGAAAAGCCCATTATGTTTCTTGCGTCAGTTGCAAGGCAAAAGCCGTAAGAAGTTACTTCAGGCTCGCAAAGGGCAGTTCCTGGCAAAACTGAAGTCCAGCTTGTATTATAGGTGGAAAGCTTTTCCTGGGAAAAAAGTTGATTTGTAATAAGCAGAGAAATAAAAACTGTCAGGATTATATTAATTTTATTAAATCTTTTTTTGAACATTATTGATTGAGCTCCAGAAGGGCAAGACTTTCTATATGGCTGGTATTAGGATAAAAATCAAGAAGATAGATCTGCTTTAAGCTGTAGCCGGCAGAAATTAAGACAGCACAGTCACGGGCATGGGTTGCAGGATCACAGGAAAGAGAAAGAATTAAAGGTACTTTTGAAGCAGCAAGCCAGTTACGAACCTCTTTTTCCATGCCTGAACGAGGAGGATCAATTGTAACTGCATCAAAAGGTGGCAAAGTTGATGCACATGTTTTAATGAAGTTTGCACCGCTAAGGCCATAGCTTACATGTTTTTTTCCTGCAAGATTCTGCTCTGCAAAAACAAGGGCATCGCGGTTATGTTCTACAAGTACAACATTTTCATATTTTTCTGTAAGGAAGGTTGAAATGGAGCCGCAGCCGGCATACATATCAAGAATATTTTTTCCACCCGGCAGCAGGTCTGTGATAAGACGGCATACCTTTTCAAATACAAAAAGATTTGACTGGAAAAAGCCTCTTACATCAAAAGAAAGCTTGTGACCGCCAAGTTCAACTGTCATTGTATTTTCAGGAGATGCAAGGGTACCTGCAAAATATTTATTTTCTTTTATTTTGAGTTTTTTGTTTTTCTGGCCACCACCAGTAATTTTTGTTTTAGCATTTCTGAAGTTTTCTTCAGCGGCAACCATGAGTTCCTGTGTAGAAAAGCTTGAACCAAAGAGATGGCTGCGTCCCTTAGGGCGGGCATCAGGTTCTTCTGCTGTATTTTGCAGGTATTCATTTACCTTTTTTTCTGCACATAGACATTCTTCAATTTTTATTACTACATTTGATTTGCGCTGGGAAAGACCGCCATTATTAAGCTGAAAGCGGCAGCGGTAATTAAAATCAGGGCCATCTACAATCTGTGTTTTGTTAGAAATATCAATTCCGTTCTGGCGGAAAATATCTGACAGTATACCTTTACGGAGTTCTTTTTGATAAGACGGCTCAATATGCATCATGTTACAACCGCCGCACTTGCCGTAATAGTGGCAGGGCGGAATAATGCGGTGTGGTGAATTTTCTATAATTGAAACAACTTCTGCGTTATCATAATCTTTATTTTCTTCTGTTATATTAATTTCAATTTTTTCACCAGGAATGGTGTAGGGAACAAAAACATTCTTTCCATCAATTTTTCCTAAACTTTTTCCCCCAAATACCATTTTTTCTGTTATAATAATCATACTATTAATATTAACAGAACAATCATTTAGTTACAATAAAGGAGAAAACACTATGTTGATGAAGAGTTTTACGCTTAAAATGGATGACGGCTATGAGCTTTGCCTTAACCGCTGGCAGCCAGATGCAGCAGAAGAAATTAAAGGTGTAATCCAGCTTCATCACGGACTTGCAGAACATTCTCTGCGTTACGACCGCTTTGGTTCAATTCTTGCAGAACATGGTTACGTTCTTAATGCTTATGATATGCGAGGCCACGGACGTTCTGCTGAACTTGCAGACAAAAACGGAAACGGCATGTTTGGTAAACTTGCAGATAAAAAGGGCTTTGACCGCGCCGTTTTAGACCTTAAGGCAGTAACTGATAATCTTAAAAAAGACTTCCCTGGTAAAAAGACAATTCTTATGGGGCATTCATTTGGTTCTTTTGTTTCTCAGGGCTTTATTGAAGAGTATGGAAATGATATTGATGCCTGCATTCTTTGCGGTACAGCAGGTCCTCAGAAAGCTCTTGTTGCCTTTGGTAAATTTGCAGCACATCTTATTACTTTCTTTACCGGAAAGAACAGCTGTCTCAAAATTATGGATACACTTTCATTTGGAAGCTATAACAAGAAAATTAATCCTGTAAGAACAAAGCTGGACTGGCTTTCTAAAAATAATCTGAATGTTGATATGTACATGATGGATAACTGGTGTGGTATTCCTCTTACAAACTCTTTCTTCTGCAGCATGACAGAAGGTCTTTCTAAAATCCATAAGAGTAAGAACATCAAAAAAATCCCGACTAATCTTCCTGTATTCTTTATCTGGGGAAGTGATGACCCGGTTGGTACCTACGGCAAGACAATCAAAAACCTCATCGAAATCTACAAGTCAAACGGTATGGATAAGATCGATTTCAAAGAATACCCAGGCGACCGCCACGAAATCTTGAGCGAAGAAGATAAAGAAACCGTAGAAAATGATATTATTAATTGGGTAGAAAAGATTTAATTGATTGCCACGGCCTTCGGCCTCGCAATGGCGTTTTCCGCCCGGTTAGATAATAATATTATTTATATTTAGAAATCTGATATTTCATTTTTGAAGTTGCGGAATAAAAAAAATACTGCAGACAACATCATCCCCGTTGTCTGCAGTATTTTTTTTTATGGGAGTAACTTCAAAAATATGACATCATTATTTTTTCTATACTATTGACTAATAATCATAAATATAAATAATATCATTAATTGTGTTAATTAGATATGGTACCGATGGTCAAGGACGGCCAGTAAAAAAGGCTGTTGTTTATACACAAACGGAACACCTGATATCAAACAAAAACATAGATCCTGATGCACTGCAGATTATTAACAGATTAAGAGACGCCGGCTATACAGCCTATATCGTTGGCGGTGCAGTAAGAGATTTAATAGTTGGAAACAAACCAAAAGATTTTGATATTGTAACCGATGCCACACCATCTAAGATAAAAAGAATATTCAGAAATTCTCGCATAATAGGACGCCGCTTCCGTTTAGTTCATGTTGTTTTTGGAACTAAAATTTTTGAAGTAAGTACTTTCCGTTCAAACGCAGAAGGCTCTGTTGGTAATGACTTTGGAACAATAGAAGAAGATGTACAGCGCCGCGACTTTACAATGAATGCTCTTTATTATGATCCTATTCAGGAGCAGGTAATAGATTATGTTGGCGGTATGCGTGATATCAAAAAGCATGTTCTTCGTCCTGTAATTTCAATTGACCGCATTTTTGTAGAAGATCCTGTACGCATGCTTCGTGCAATAAAATATTCTGCAACAACCCATGCAAAAATGTCTCATTCTCTGCGACATAAAATTCGTTCTTCTGCAAGCCTCTTGTCACAGGTTTCACCATCACGCCTTACAGAAGAGCTTTTGAAAATCATTAATAATGTTTATGCCTATGAGATTATTCAGGAAGCGCTGGATACAGATTTATTTATTTATCTTCAGCCTTCTGCAACAGGCCTTATTTATGAAAGCCGTGATTTTGAAAAGAGTTATATGGAAAGCATAAAAAAGCTTAGTGAGCTTAATCAGAATTCAGCAGAAGTTAGACTTGGTAAAAAGCTTTTTTATATGATTAAAGACTTTGTTGCAACTCTTACAGACTGGAAAAAAGAAACTGCAGATAAGTATTCATATACAGAACTTTATGGAAAGACCTGGGCAGAATGCCGTAACTTTGTTCTTCCAATGAATCCGGTTAGAAAAGAACTTGAATTTGCTGTAAAAGCTGCTTTGAATGAATGTGGTGTAAAGGCTCATCAGCCTAAGAAACAGACACCTAAAGAACAAGGAAAAAAATCGCGTAACCAAAACAGTCGGCAGGCATAGCATAATAAGCTTATTTCATACTGGCAGGCTTAGAAATCTTATCAATAATAATACTTACTTCTTCAATTAAGATTCCGGTAAAGGATTCAATTTTGTCTATTATATACTGCTGAAGTTTATGAACCTTTCCTGTGAGCTGGGTACCAAAAGGAACATCAATAGTTACGATAAGACGGTAGCCGCGGTTATCTGTTTTTATAGAAATCTTTTTGATTTTTACATCAGGATCGCATTCGCTTACACAATGCATAACCATCTGGGTTAGGGCAGCTTCTGAAATTTCTATGCGGCCTTTTTTAGAGAACTCAGGCTGAACAATAGATTTTTCAATCATTTTACCGGTAAGATTTTTTCCGACCTTTTTGAAGAGCTTGCTCTTACTGAAAAAATCATGCATGGAAGCAGAAAAAATCTGTGAATAATTCTTTTTAACTTCAATCGATGGAACTGGAATTACATGCTTTCCTTCTACCTGGCGTGACTTAATAGCCTTTTCAATATCTTCCTTAGAGGCAATTTCTTCGATATGAATGATTTTCTGCGGTTGAGGAAGCTGAAGCCTCATAGCTATTTTACTAACCATTTTTTCTGAAGTTCCAAGCAGAAGAATTTTCTTGATATGAGTTTTTCTCAGGACTCTGGCAACAGAATCGCGATGTTCTTTATCATCAAAAAGGGCAGCACGAACCGCGCCCATATAGGTTTTTTCTCTTTTTGCAGAACGACCGGCAACAATCTTTTCATCCTGAATTAAGAGTCCGTCATCAATAATTGCGTGAATTCCATACTCTTCTGCAAGAAGCTTTGAGCGGAAGGATTTTCCAGTTCCGCTTTCACCAACTAATGCGTAAACCTGTATATGCTTAAAAATGTTCAATAAATCAGAAAGCTTCTTTGCCATATAAATCTATTATAAACCAGGATTTTTAATTTCACAATATTCTAATATGCTTGAAAAATCGCTGGAAAGGTCCATTTTAATCTCTTTGGGCAGTTCCAGAGGATTATTTTCAGGGAAGCTTAAAGAAAAAGCCTGTAAGTAATATTCCCGTTTCAAAGCAGAATCAACATGGCCTCCATAGGCTTTGTCTCCCGCCAGGGGATGTTTATGAAGCTGACTTTGAGCACGGATCTGATGTTTTCTTCCGGTTTTAATTGAATATTCTACAAGTGTTACAGCTTTGCCGGAAAGCTTTCCAAAAGCCAGAGGCTTTGCGCATGTAATGGCTGCAGAACCTTCTGCATTTTCTTCTACAGTATAAAAACCGTTTTCCAGCATTTCTGAATCAGAAAGTTTATCCTCCCAAATCTCTTTTTCAGTAAGCTTTCCTTCCACAAGCCCGTAATATTTTTTCTGAATTGTATGATTTTTTATACCCTCAGAAAACCATCTTGCACCTTCCAGACTTTTTGAAAAAACTAAAAGGCCGCTTGTATTCCTGTCCAGACGATGCAGGGGGCCAGGTCTGAAGGAAAGGGAATCAGAAAGTGTATTTTCTGTCTGGATATAGCTTAAAACAGCTTTATCAAGCCCCTGGAACTTATTATTTTCACTTCCATGAACAGAAATACCATAAGGCTTATCTATAATTAAAAGATGCTGGTTTTCAAAAATAATGTTTAGCGAGAAGGCTGGGGGAGTAATTTTGGTTTCTTTTGTATTTTCTGAGCTGCTATTGAATAGAAAATCTGCAATACAAATTACATCGCCGCATTTAATATGAGTTTCGGGGCTTGTTTTTTTATGATTTACTTTAATCAGGCCTTTACGGATCAGTTTATATATTTCGCCAAGACTTTTATCCTTAAGAAAAATCCTTAAAATACGGTCCAGACGTCTTCCGTCATCATCTTTTCCTGCAGTAAATTCCTTGAATTCCATATATTTCAAGTATATCTATTTTTTTAAATTCTACTAGTAAATTTGCTCTTTCGATGGTAAAATACTATGTATATTTTAAAAAATTTTCTGGTAGATTATGGCTGAAACTTATTCATTTGCAGAGCAATTTATACTTTTTTTACATAATCCAATACTTTTATCCTGCATTTTCAGCTGGCTCGGTGCTCAGTTTATAAAATCAGCAATTAAATTAATTTACGGAAAAATACATTCTTTACCAGAACTGCTAGAAGTAATGTTCTGGCGCACTGGCGGTATGCCTTCCAGCCATTCGGCAATTGTAACTTCTCTCTGTGTTACAATCGGTTTCCGTCACGGTCTTAATTCAGATTTATTTATGTTTTCACTCTGTTTCTTTTTCGTTGTTATACGAGATGCCTTTGGGGTTCGCCGTTCTAGCGGCATTCAGGCAAAAAAGCTTAACCAGATAGGAACAGAATTAAACGAAAAAAATATTCTTTCAAATTATAAAGCATTAAAGGAAGTAGACGGTCATACTCCAATGGAAGTTCTCTGTGGCTGTCTTGTAGGCTTTTTAATCGCCTTGTCCTTTAGTTTATTAAAGTAGCCGGCCATGAATAAGTATGTAAAAATATTTTCACCATTAACCTGTCTTATTTCACTTATTCTTATAATCGCATTCAAAACCGTTCCTTCCGGAAAACTCTGGAAAGATTATTCAGTTATCTGCGTGCCGGTTTCAACTTCTGATGCAAGTGTAATGAATGCTATTGAAAGAGCTGGCATTCAGGACTCAGTTTCTCTTTCTGGACAATATCTTCCAATTTCTCTTTCAGAAAATTCAATTGAAATTTCAATGCTGAGACTCAATTACACAAGTTCCCAGTATGCATATCTTAATAAAAGAAATGCAATGTTTTTTGATAAATCTCAGGCCTACAGGCTTTACTATATTCCTGTTAAATATAATGCAGAAACAAATACTCTTGTTAAGATTCTTGAGAATGATGGAATAGAATGTATTAAAGACTCTTCTGCAAATTACCCATGGCTGCTTCCTTTTATAGCGCTGCTGCTTGCAGGTATGCTTTTTCTTTTTGTAAGGAATAAATATGTCTTTATTTCCGGCGCTGTAATTCCTCTGGTTTTTCTCTACAGCAATCCTTTTTATCCAGTAGCAACTGCAACCTGTCTTATTTTATTATGTATTTTTTATATTTCTAATGTCTGGCGAAGAAGGGGAGCAGTTTCAATTCTTTTAAGCAGACATTCAGGACCTGCAATGCTTGCAATTTCTTTTATCTGTGCTTTTTCAAGTTCACTTTCTACTGGCTTTCTTTTCCTTGCAGTAATTTCGGGAACAGCAGCCGCATTATATAGCTGCATGCTTGCAGAAGAGTTCATTCGTCAAAGAAAACCTTTTGTTCCGGTATATATAAGATCTGCAAAAAGAGTTTCTTTATTTGCAGGTAAGACTTTTATTACAATGAGCATAGTTACTGGCGTTGTTGCAATTTTTATTCTTTTAGTTTTCATAACTTCTTCTAATTCAATTTCAACCAGTTCTTCAAAACTTTTGTTCCCGGGAAACTCTTCAAGTAAAGATGAATCTCTTCCTCAATTTGAAGAATATTATAAATGGAACTGGAATGTAAAAACTTACCCATATAAATCTCTTAATAATTCTTATTCTGAAGATGAAAATGTAATTTCCTTTTCAAGCTTTATTGAAAATCCAGAAACAGGTATTATTGGTGAAGAAATCAAAACAATGTCTTATGATGATTCCTTCCGTAGAGAAGTTTTTGAGGGAATAGATAAGCTTCAGTTTAATTCAGTTGAAAAGATAATGAAGTCTGAAGGAGAGAACTTTAGCGGCGGATATACTGCAACTTCCTCATATCAGATTAATATATTTGGCATAATTATGTGCTTTATTTGTCTTTTTATATTACTTTTTATCTATTTTTCCATTATTATAAGAAAAGGTATACATAAATGAAATCAAATAATCCTGTAGTTTCATCAATTATTAAAGATTATAAAAGTTCTCAAAAAGCCTTTCTTCCAAAGATTGTAAATATTCCTTTAGCCCAGGAAAGTGATTCCTGCTATAAATCAATTGTAAGAACTGGTGATATAGTAAAAGAAGGACAGGTAATTGCCCAGACAGAAATTGAAAAAGGCTGGACAAGTTCTCTTCATTCATCTGTACCTGGGAAAGTACTTTCTACAGAAGCCTGTTTTTCTCCAAACGGTAGACAGGAATTTGCAATAAAGATTCAGTTTGGTGGAGCTCTTTCTTATTTAGGAAAACTCCACAACGAAAAGGATTTGTCTGCAACAAGTCCAAAAGATATTTCAAGAACTCTGATTCAAAATGGAGTTATTAATACATTTAAAACTTCAATCCCGGAAAATCTTGGACTTCAGATTGAAAAACTAAATGATGACAAAAAACAGCACAATCTTGTTGTACGTCTTTTTGATGAAGATCCATATCGCATAACAGATTCTCTGGTAACAAAATTTTATTTTGATGAAATAGTGAAGGGTGCAAGATTTGTTGCAAAGGCTATAAATGCCAAGGGCATTGTTTTTGCAATTGATCAGAAATCTGAAAATAAGGAATGGGACAAAAAAACGGAATATAAAGATATTTTCCCTCTGGAAATGAAAATACAAAGATATCCTTGTGGAACCCCAAGAGAAATTATTTCTGCATTTACCCGTGGACCATTAAGTAAAATCTGCAACTTTGAACTTTCTAAGACAGATCTCTTTACAGACTCTTCAACTATGTATGAAGTTTATAAGGCTGCAATTCTTGGTATTCCTTGTATAGACCGTCTTGTTCATTTTTCAGGAAACTGTTTGAATGCTTCCTGCATGCTGGAAGTAAAGCTTGGAACCAATCTAAGAGATATTGTTCCTCAGATCGGAGGCTTTATTAAAGAGCCTGCTCATATAATTATCAATGGTATGCTTTGCGGAACTTCTGTAAAGAGCCTTGATGTTCCGGTTACAAAATATGTTAAATCTGTTGAATTCCTTTCAAAGAAAAAGAATTCAGATGAACAGATTTATTCCTGCATAAACTGTGGAAACTGCCGCTTTACCTGTCCTGTAAAGCTTTCTCCAGATATACTTTATAATCATACAGTAAACTTTAAGCTCCTTAGAGAAACTTATGCTGCATCTGCTCTTGCCTGTATAGAATGTGGTCTTTGCAATACTGTATGTCCGGCACGTCTGCCTCTGTGTCAGACCATTAAAGTATTAAAGAATAAGATTACAGAATAAATGAGGATTTTTATGACAGATAAAATAAAAGATAAGAAATTAAAGAATTCAAGGATTTCTGTAAAACCTTTTGTATACAGTATTCCATCTATTTCCTCTGTTTCAATCAGATTTTTAGTATTGCTTAGTATTCAGGTTATCATGCTTCTTCTTACAGGAAGCTTTAATGCCTTTTTAGTTGTAATGATAAGTCTTTTAGGCTCTTTGACTGCGGCAGTAATAAATTATTACGTTCGTAAAGAAGCCTTGTATAATATAATGAATATTGCTATTCAGGGACTTTTTATAGGACTTCTTTTACCGGAAACATATCCGCTTCCGATGGTCTTTGTAATTTCCTTTTCAACTATTGTAATTTCAAGATGTCTGATTTTTAAGAGCATTAACAGCTGGGTAAATGTACCTGCAGTTGCAATCATTATTGCCTGGTATATCGGAAATATATACTTCCCACAGTTTGCAGTAAACTCTGAAATACTTAATATGCGTAACTCTTCTGTTTATCTTATTCAGAATGGTTATTTTCCAATTTATAGTTTTGATTCGCCAGTTACTGCATTTTTGAATAAAAATATATTCAGTCTTGCAAACGTTTCAATTCCAGAAGGCTTTGTTTCTCTTTTCTGGGACAGCCATTCCATTATTCCAGCCTTTAGATTTAATCTGATTACAATTATTTCATCTATTATAGTTTTTTCTGACAATTCATTTTCTTTAATAATTCCATCTACTTTCCTTGCTGTTTATGGAATACTCGTAAGAATTTTAGTTCCTTATCTTTTTGGCGGAAATATTAATCAGGGAGATATTCTTTTAGCCTTCCTAACAAGCGGAGTCCTTTTCTGTTCATTTTTTCTTATCCAATGGTATGGTACAACACCTATATCTGTAGCAGGAAAATTTGTTTTAGGAATTATTTCCGGTATGATTGCATTTGTAATTATTGGTTGTGGAACCTCATCGGTTGGAATATCTTATACAATTCTTATTTCAAATATTGTATCTATGATAATCAGAGTTTTCGAAGAAAAAGAAAATGATATTATAGCAGCAAAGGTTGTTTCAAAATATTCTGCTAAACTTGCAGCAGAAAGAGGAGTTCAAAAATGAAGCAGATATCATATAAAAACTTTTTTTTGAATTATTCAATTTTTGTTTTAATAGCAGCAGCAATATTTGGAATTTTGATTTATGTCGTTAAAGTATCGCAGAAATCCTGGGATAAAAATTTAAAAACTGTAATTGAATCAACTTTTGCAGAAACAGAACCAGATACCTGGGAACTTGGAAAATCTATAACTATTAATAATCCATTAACAACTAATGCAGCCTGTTATGATGCCCGCAATAAAAAAAGCGGAGAAAGCTATAAGGTTGTAATAATCAAGCTTCAGACTTTTTATGGTCCACATGCAGGCATTTATATAGTTGATAAAAATTCAAACGTAACCTTTAAAGGCTATGCTTCAATGCACGGAAGAGTTGCAATGCAGCTTGCTAATTCATTCAGTGGAAGACGTGTTGAATACTGGAAATTACGAATAGCAGAGATGTTTAAATAAGAAAGAGGAGACGACTTTTATGAAACAGAAAAAATCATTCATGTACATTGCGTCTTTTCTGGCGCTGACTATACCAACTACCGGCCGTTTCGTTTTTGGCTTTGCTCTTGTATTAGAACTTTTTATTCTTGAGATAGCCGGTGTATTATTAAACTCTCTTGTTACTAAATTGAAACTTAACGAGATCAGAACTTATTTTGTAATGTTTTTTATGATTGCCATCACAATTCTTTACAGACAGATTCTGGTTATAACCTATACAGAAGTGGCTTTAGTTTTAGGCTTTTTAATATACTTTCCGCCGGTTACTATTTTCCTTACATATACTCTTTTTACAGATTATGAAGAAGCTCTTCCTGTAAGACTTAAAAATAATCTTATTACAACTTTGATTTTTTCTTTGTTTATTCTTGTGTTTTTCCTTTTCCGTGATATTGCGGGATACGGAACATTCACTTTCTTTGGAAGTAACCACAGAATCTATGAAAAGATTTTATTGAATCCGGAAAAAGTTGGAATCTTTACATTCTTTGCTTCAATTCCTGGAGCGCTTGTTCTTACAAGTCTTACAATTTATCTTTTCCTTTTCCTTAGAAAAAAATATAAAATTATTTTAAGCAGGGGAGAGAAATAATGATTTATTTTTATACTATCTTATATTATATATTATTCTCTTCTGTAGTTTTGATTTACGGAATTGGTCTTAATAAAATTGCAGAAATTGGAATCGTAAAATTTAAGGAAACAATATTTTACGTTAAATGTTCTGTTTCAATTGTTTCTTCTGCGGTTATTTCCTGGCTTATAACTTATTATCTGCTGGTTCCTCTTAAAATAACTGAATTGTATCCTCTCATCAGTTTTATTGTATATGCAAGTATATCTACCTTCCTTGGTGGTATTGTTCGTCTTACAACAGGTCGCATAACTTCTGAATTTGCAGTTTCTTACCTTGTAATACTTCTTTCAATTTCAGAAAGTTCTTCTTTACTTTTTACACTTTTTATCAGTCTTTGCAGTCTGCTTTCCATGCTGATTATCATACCATTCAGCCTTACCTTCAGAAGAAGAGTTTGCAGTAATGGACGTTTGCTTGATGAAAAATATTACAGCCTTTATTTTTTCTTCCTGGCAATATTAATTCTTATTCTTTCTGTCTGGGATATCGCATGGCTTAATCCGGAGGTAATAAAGTGATTTTAAAAATCATTCTTCTCATACTGTTTCTGCTGGTATTAATATTACTCACTTATTTTACTTTATATATCCTCATTCCATCTATTGCTAAATCAGATAAGCGTGAGGAAGATCCGTTAGTACCACTTTCTCTTTCGCCAGTTATTTTACCGGAAGAAAAAAAGTACATACCTTCTGATAAAAAAGCTTTTGTATTCTGTTCATGTCATAAAGAATCAAAATTAAATCATACTTTATTCAATACAGAATATACCTGTGTAATGGCAAAAAATGTATTCGGCTCTTCTCTTGACTGTAAACATGCCTGCCTTGGTCTTGGAGACTGTATTAAAATATGTCCGCAGGAAGCTATCAGAATTGAAAATCACACTGCCGTTATTACCAGAAACTGTTGCGGTTGCGGTAAATGTGTTTCTATCTGTCCACAGCACATTATAGATTTGATTCCCGCTGATACAAAAAGAACCGTTATCTGTTTTAATGAATCAGATGAAATTACCTCTTGTACAAAGCAAAAATCTGAAGAAAATATTTCATGGAATGCCAAAAAAGACTTTAAAATATGGGAATATTGGTATAGAATAATAAAACGATTTAAATAACAATTTTTAAAATACCTTTGGGGAAGGGTATAAAAAAAACTTAATTTAAAAAGGAGAGAGTATCGGCTGTTTGGTGGGGCGCCGTATAAAGAATAATGGGTTCAATATACGTCAGCTTTATTATAAAGTCGGTATCAGTATGTACAGAAAGCACCGAGCTGCTGGAAAAAAGTTTCCAGACTATTTATAAGCCGGTTATCAAATATCTGTATTCACATTCTTCTTTCCCTTTATCTTTTGCTTTTTCCGGACCACAGATTCAATATTTCAAGAAAAGAAAGAATGAACTCATTACAATTTTACGTGAACTTGTAGACCGTAAGCAGGTAGAAATTCTTGGTGGTGCCTATAACGATCCTTTGCTGCCACTTTTAAATTCCGCAGACAGAAACGGCCAGATAGATCTTCTTACTTCAGAAATCCGTCAGACCTTTGGTAAACGCCCTCGTGGTATGACTCTTTTCCAGGACTGCTGGGATTCTTCTCTGGTAAATAATATCCATACCTGCGGAATTGAATACGTAATATTAAGCTCTTCTCTTTTGCCAGAAAACAAACGCTCTTTTCTTCCGATTTTCATGAGTGAACTTGGAAAGAATGTAGATGTATTCCCATATTACAATGATCTGCAACCAGATTCAGAGATGCTTGCAGAAGAGTTTATTTATAATATTGAAAAAGCTGTTCTCAAAGTAGAAAAGAAAGATACTCACATTCAGCTTGATGCAGACAGAATTGTTGCAATTACTCTAACACCAAAAGAAGCTGCAAAACTGATTGAATCAAAATGGTTTGAACTTCTTGGAAAATATTTTGATGATAACAAGGAAAGCCGTGTAAAACTTACAACACTGAATTCATACAGAACAAACGGGATCAAGATGAAAATATCTTCTTTCATTCCAGTAGGAATCAGTGATGAAGTTGCTTCACAAATTCAGCTTGCTTCTTCAGACAGCAAAAACAGATTCCCGTCTACAATTCATGATTATATGAATGTATACCCAAGCAGTAAAAAGCTTTATAACAGAATGATGTATACAAGCTTCCTGGTTAATCAGTATAAATCAGATAAAATGCGCAAAAAGACTGCACGTGAAAAATTATGGCAGGCACAAAACGGAATGATGCTTTTGAGCACTTCCAGCGAACCTGTAAATAATTCTTTGCACCGTCAGCTTGCCTACAAATATTTAACAGAAGCTGAAAAGATGCTTCGCGGCGATAATAATTTTACAGAGTCTGTTACCTGCTTTGATTATGATAATGATGGTATTGAAGAATACGTTTGCCGCATGGAGCAATATTTTGCATATATTTCACTTGCAGGTGGTAGTGTTCCTGAACTTGATGTAATTAAAGACTGTTTTAATTATTCAGATAACCTTAAACGTTCTTTTGAGTTTGACGGCTATGATGATGATTATGATAGAGGATTCTTTATTGATCATCTTTTTACACCTGCTCAGCTTGAGCTTTATATAAAAGGTGAACCAGCCGGAGATGGTGTTTTCTCACGCATTCAGTATTCTCAGCGTAAATATTCTCAGCAGCATCATGAAGTTCAGCTGGATGCAAGAGCTGTCTGGAAACCTACAGGACAGACTGTATATCTTCGTAAGAAATATGTAATTAATTCAACCGGCATGTATGTTCAGTACATCATTAAAAATGAAAGTGATAAGCCTCTGCATGCAAAGTTTGCTGTTGAATCTAATATAAGTGATATTTCTTTTGTTTCAAATAAGAAATCCGGCTTCTATCTTGAAACTGTTGATAACGGTGAAGTTGTAAATATTGATACAGAAAAATCTACTCAGGAATTCTACAGGAAGGGTAAGCTTTCTAATGTTCAGATAGTGCGTCTTTCAGATAAACCAAATGGAATCTCATTTGTATTTGAACCTAACGAAAAATGCTCTTACTGTTTTAATCCTATAAAGTTTAACAGACCTGGCTTTGACCGGGAAAAGATAGACAGCGTAAACCTTACTTATGCTTCATCTCTGCTCTGGGATATTAATATTGAACCAGGCATGGAAACAGAAAAGAGCATTAACTTTACAATTATTCCTGTGAAGAAGATAAAAATGTAAATGTAATCCTCCGGCTTGACCGGAGGATCCAGCAATGGCAGTCCTATCTAGATTGTCCGGTCAAGCCGGACAATGACACTATTAATTCTTTTAATTCATCCAGTTTTTTGTGAGTAATTCTTGGATTCAAAAGTGTAAACTTTAAGCAGACACGACCGTCACTAATAGTCTGTCCGATAATAGTTCCGTATTTGTGAATGAGTGTACGGCGCACCTTTTTATTTATTTCGTCAAGAGTTTCTCCTGAAATTGAATCATCATTTCCCTTAAATCTGAATACTACAGAAGAGATTTCCGGCTCAGTAACTACGACAAAGTTAGTGTCTGCCTTGAGCTGACTGTAAAAGTACTGGGCATTTTCCATACTTGTTTCTATCAAGCTACTCCAGCCGTCGCGGCCTCTTGTCTGAAAACTTGTCCATACTTTTAGTGCATCAAAACGGCGGGTTGTCTGAAGCGATTTATCTACAAGGTTTGTGTAGCCGTCTTCTTCATCCTCCTCGCGGTTGAGGTAGTCTGCATGGATTGTAAGAGCATCAAAAGTTGAACCGTCTTTTACAAGCACTGCTGAGCAGGAAATTGGCATGAGGAACATCTTATGGAAATCTACAGTGATTGAGTCGCAGAGGGAGAGGGCAGCAACGCGGTCACGGTATTTCTGGCTCATAATTACACCTGAACCGTAAGCAGCATCCGCATGAAGCCACATATTGTGCTGACGGGTAATATTGTTGAGTTCTGTGAGCGGATCAATGCTTCCAAAATCAGTTGTTCCAACAGTTCCTACAATGAGGAATGGTATATTGCCTGCCTTGAGATCTGCATCAATAAGAGAGCGGAGGGCAGCCAGGTCCATACGCTTACGGCTGTCTACAGGAACCTTTACTACAGACTGATATCCAAGACCAAGTATATGAGCTGATTTTTCCATTGAAAAGTGAGAAATCTCGCTTGTATACATGCGGAGTTTAGAACACTTCTCATTAAGTCCATATTTTTTTACATCATATTTAAGGATTTCATTACAGAACCAGTCGCGGGCAAGAATAATTGCAGTCTGGTTTGACTGGCTGCCGCCACTGGTAAAAACTCCGTCTGCATGTGCCGGGTCGTAGCCGTAAAGCTTACAGAGGTGGCGGATTGTTTCAACTTCAATTTCTGTTGCAACAGGAGACTGGTCCCAGCTGTCCATAGACTGATTAAAAGTTGAAATAATCAGCTCAGAAGAAATTGTCTCTAGAAGTGAAGGCCCGTGAAGGTGAGGCATGTACTCGGTTGAAGGAGTACGAAGGAGGTTAGGAAGAACCTTTTCTTTTGTGATTTCAAATACTTTATTAAAGCCAAGTCCATGTTCAGGGAGAATTGAGTCCTGGCGGACAATTTCCTTGAGTTCATCTGGTGTTGTCCCTGAAAAGGCAGACTCGTTTACAAAGGCGTCAGCAATAGCTTTTGCAGTTTCTTTGATGATTTTTTTGTAAGTCTTTTTATTTGATTTTTCAGAAGTTAAGAAGAGTTCTTCCATATTTATTTCCTTTGATTTTTTATGAAGGGATTAAAAAAGCGAACGCAGTGAGCTCGTGCCAGGGATTGGAGGGGCGCGAAGCGTTCCGGAGCGTAGCGGAGGAATGAAGCGACAGCGGAACCCCGGAAAGCCCGACCGCCTCTTGGGCAAAGCTCAAGGGGCGGGGGCACCCAAAAATTATTTATATTTCTCGTTGATTTCAAGAACACATTTTTCGAAAATTTTCCAGGCTTTGGTAAGATCTTCGTCTGTGATGTTTAGGGCGCAGAGACAGCGCATAACTGCACCGTTGCGGCCGCCTTTTTCTACGATAAGTCCGTTTTCAAAGCAGAGTTTCTGTACAGCACCTGCAATTTCACCAGAGGCTGGGAGAGAGCAGATACAGTCTTTCTGACCTTTCGGATCAACAAACTCGGTACCAACCATAAGGCCTTTTCCGCGAACATCACCGATAATGCTTACGCGCTTCTGAAGGTCGCGGAGGTTTGATCGAATCAAATCACCCTTGCGAACTACATCAGCAAGGAAATCAGGCTGAGAAACACGGTTCAAAGTAATTGTTCCGGCCTTCATAGCAAGCTGATTTCCACGGAAGGTACCAGCGTGTGCACCTGCAGTCCACTTATCGAGTTCTTTTTTATAAACTACAACGGCCATTGGCTGTGAGCCGCCGATTGCCTTAGAAAGCAAAAGTACATCCGGTACGATATCTGCATATTCAAAAGCAAAAAGCTTACCGCTGCGTCCCATACCGCACTGAATTTCATCTACAATGAGAGGAATGTCCAGTTCTTTAGTTACGCGGCGAACAGTCTGCAAAAACTCTACAGGGGCAGGAATAACTCCGCCTTCACCCTGAATAGGCTCTAAGATTACGCAGGCTGGCTTTGTAATTCCGCTTTCAGGATCTTTGAGAGTGCGCTCAAAGAAGTTGCAGGCAGCCTTTACTCCGGCATCACCGCCAAGTCCAAATGGGTCGCGGTAAGCGTATGGGTAAGGGAAGCTGTGAACATCCGGCATAAGGCCGTTTACAGTTGACTTTGCATGAAGATTTCCCATGCAGGCAAGAGGGCCTTGTCCCATTCCGTGGTAACCGCCGGCAAAGGAGATTACGGAAGTGCGGCCGGTTGCAGTTTTACAGAGCTTGATTGCAGCGTCTGTTGCATCCGTTCCAGATGGTGAGCAGAATTGAATTTTCGCATTATTTCCTAATTCAGAAGGAAGATGGCGAAGTATCGTTTCAACGAATTCATCTTTTACAGGGGTGGTTAAATCAAGGGTGTGTAACGGCGCATTTGACTGAATCAAATCTACCATTGCCTTGTTTACTTCGTCATCATTGTGGCCAAGTGCTAAAGTTCCTGCGCCACACAAAAAATCCAGATATTTGTTTCCTTCTACGTCCTCAACCCATGAGCCTTTGGCTTTAGCAATTGCGAATGGAAATTTTCGCGGGTAGCTACGGGCATTAGATTCTGTGGAATCCTGTCTGGTAATGTAATACTGATTTGTGCCTTTTTTCGACATAAACGTTCTCCACTACGAAACAGCGAATTCGCTGTGTGATAAATTAATAAAGTAAGACAGTTTACAATAAATATGGGGTAATAACAATAGAATTATGAAAAATAAATAAAATATATATTTGGATTGCAATTAAAAATATTGTATAATAAATCAATATTTTATAAGAGATTTGGGAGACATGACATGTTAGAACCATTAAAAAAAAGAAATGATTTAGCTGGACCTAAAGTTGTTGAGGCTTTGAAGAAAAGACATTTTGAAGCTTATTATGTATCTGACAGTAATGACGTTGCGGCTAAGGTATTGGAACTGATTCCGGCAGGCGCTTCTGTATCCTGGGGCGGTGCTACCTCTGTAGATCAGCTTGGAATCAAAAAGGTTCTTGCAGACAAGGGCTATAAGCTGATTGATCGTGATACAGCAAAATCTCCCGAAGAACGAGAAGAAATCATGCATCAGGCTTTGAATGCAGACTTCTTCCTTATGAGTTCAAATGCCATTACAGAAGACGGCGAGCTTTTTAATATTGATGGAAAAGGTAACCGTGTAGCAGCTCTCTGCTATGGTCCTAAAAATATTCTTGTTATTGCCGGTATGAATAAGATTGTTCCAGATATGGAATCAGCTTATGACAAGGTAAGAAGCTATACAGCACCTGTAAATGCAATGCGATTCTGCGATGCAACTCCATGTGCAAAAACTGGCCTCTGCGGCGACTGTCTGAGTCCACAGAGTATCTGTGCTCAGTTTGTTGAAACCCGCATCTGTAAACCGGAAGGACGCATTAAAGTAATTCTCGTTGGCGAGGATCTTGGAATCTAAATGAAACGATTTCTTCTTGCAGCGGCATTTATTTTATTTTCAGATTTTCTTTTTTCACAAACGCTTATTACTTACAATGGCAGCAAAAATTATATGCTGCGAGAGCGTACAGATTTGCGTCGTTATGATAATGGAAAGTATACAGGACTTACCAGCCGGGAAGTTTCTTCTTTTATAATTCCGGTAACTTCTAAAAATGGTTTTCTATACGAAGGAAACTTTTTTGTCCAGCAAAAAACTCAGCGGGCTTTACAAGAGGTTGGACAGGGAATAGATGACTCAATCCCTTCGGTATTTAAAATTACGTCTGATGGTAATTTTACAATGATTGAAGATTACGGATATCCGAGTTTCAGAAGCTTTCCGACTTTTCCTAAAGATAAAGTGAAGCCTGGCGACAGCTGGAATGGGCAGGCGGTAAGGGCAGTGGATCCTCTCGATAAAGGAATCCCAACCCGTATACCGTTTTATGTTCAGTATACTTATCTTCGTGATGAATTGTATAATGACGATGAGGTTTATCTGATAGGAGCAAAATGGGCGACCCGCTATGGTTCTGGCAGCGGTTCATCTTATATTGATTTTAACGGAGACAAAAGTCTTTCCCAGGCACAGGGAACTCATAATGCAACAATTTATGTAAGCAAAGACACTGGAAATATGCTTGTTATGCGCGATAGTGTGGATGAGACTTTTATTTATTCAGATGGAAATAAAGTTCAGTTCAAGGGAACGATTGCACTTTTTACTGAATATCCACCTGCTATAGAAGAATCTAAAAAAGCAGATTTAATTGATTACACAAGGCAGATTGCAGAAGAAAATAATATTGAGATTGAAGAGACAGCAGCAGGAATCAGGCTCGCATTAAGAAATCTGTTATTTAAACCTAACAGTGCAGAGCTGGAAAATGGTGAAGCAGTAAGACTTGACCAGATTGCAAGAGTACTTAAAAAGACTGACGCAAGACTTCTTGTGGAAGGACATACAGCCCGTGTTGGAGATGAAGGTGATGAACAGGAGCTTTCTGAAGAACGTGCAAGAGCTGTAGCCCAGGCCTTGAGCCAGAGGGGAATTAAAACTGGAAGATTTATCTGCAAAGGTTGGGGTGGCAGAAAGCCTATAGATACAAATGAAACAGCAGAAGGCCGTGCCCGAAACCGCAGAGTTGAAATAACAATACTTGATTAAATGAGGAAAAAAAATGGAAACAAGTGAAAGACAGGAATTATATACTGAAGTAAATGAGCTGCTTGATATATTTAATGAGTTTGCAGCTAACCAGAGCGGAACCGGCTTTGCAATGGAATCAATCAAACCATGTATCACAGAAATGATAGATTACATTATGAAGGATGCAACAGAAGCTGCCAGCATGAAAGACTGGCTTGATCGCACAGACTTCTGGACAGCACCTGCTTCAACCCGCTTTCACGGAAACTTCAAGGGTGGTCTTTCTCTTCATACACTTATGGTTATTAAACAGAGTCTTGTTTTTGCCCACCCCTTGCTGGAAAACTTTTTTGCTTCTCCAGAAGCGGACAAGTACACAGTACGTGCATACGATATTTTTGTTGCAGCCCTTTGTCACGACTTCTGTAAGACAGGCTTTTACGGGGTAGAGTACCGCAACACAAAAGACATTACAGGAAACTGGGTAAAACAGCCTTTCTATAAAACACGTTCTGAAAACCGCAATCTTGGCCACGGAAATGAATCTGTTTTGATGATGCTGGAAATCCTGCCATCTCTTATAAACAACCGTATGGTAATAGAAGCTGTAAGCCGCCATATGGGCTTTTCTGATCTTTCAGACAGCGAGACTTTTAACTATTCAAACTTCCTGCAGAATCCGCTTGTTGTACTTTTGCAAACAGCAGACCAGACTGCAGCCCAGTGGTTTGGAATGTAAAGGCAATTTTATAGAAGGCCTTTATTGAAAAAAGGGGTGTTTCTCTATATAATAACCAATATAAAACAGAGGTAAAAAAATGAGTGAAGAAATTCAGTACACAGACATAAATAAAAGTTTTGAGGCTGCTCTTGAACGCAGCCATAAAATCGAAGAAGACCTGATTAAAAATCCAAAGAAATATCGCGTACTTACCGGTGACCGTCCTACAGGACTTCTCCATATCGGTCATTACTTTGGTTCATTGCAGAATCGTGTTCGCCTTGCAAATCTTGGCGTTCCAACAATGATTCTCATTGCAGACTACCAGGTTCTTACAGATCACGATGCATTTGATAAAATCAGCCAGAATACTAAGCAGCTTGTAATTGACTACCTTGCTGCAGGTATCAATCCGGAAAAGCAGGATGTAATCATTTATCCTCACAGTTATGTTCCTGAATGTAACCAGCTGATGATTCCTTTCCTTACTCTGGTATCAAATGCCGAGCTCAGCCGTAACCCGACTGTAAAAGAAGAAATTGAATCTGCCGGCCTTAAAAACGTAAATGCCGGAATGTATACATATCCTGTACACCAGGCCTGCGATATTCTTTTCTGTAAAGGAAATGTTGTTCCTGTAGGAAAAGATCAGCTTCCACACCTTGAAATGACACGTACAATTGCAAGCCGCTTCAACAAGAAGTTCTGTACAGATATGGGTAAAGAACCTGTATTCCCAGAGCCACAGGCTTTGCTTTCTAAGACGCCAATGATTCTTGGTCTCGACGGAAGCCAGAAGATGTCTAAGAGCCGCGGTAATGCAGTAATGCTTTCTGCTACAGAAGATGAAACTGCAAAACTTATCAAAAAGGCAAAGACAGACCAGGACCGCAACATTACTTATGATCCTGTAAACCGCCCTGAAGTTGCAAACCTTCTTATGCTTATCAGTCTTTGTACCGGTGAAGAGCCGACTGCAATTGCTGCACGCATTGGTGACGGTGGCGGTGGAATGCTTAAGGCAACTCTTACAGAAGCTTTGAATGAAAAGCTCCGCCCATTGCGCGAAGAACGTGCCCGCCTTGAAAAGAATCCTGATTACATCAGAAAGGTATTGCTTGACGGTGCAGCCCGTGCCCGCGAGATTGGTATTAAGACTCTCGAAGAAGTTCGAGATGTAATGAACATGAAAATCTAAGAGAACTTCAAAACGACAGTTATAAAAGGCTGTCGTTTTTTTTACTTAAATATATAATATAAAGCGGAGGCTAATCATGAAAAAGAAATTTGGAAAACAAACTTATTTATATCCTATGCCGGTATTAATTATTGCCACTTATGATGAGAATGGAAATCCGGATGCCATGAATGCAGCATGGGGTGGAATACACGATACAAACCAGATTGGAATCTGCCTTGATAAAAGTCACAAAACCACAAAAAATATCGCTACCCGCAAAGCCTTTACAGTAAGCATTGCAGATGCAGCTCATGTAAAAGAATGCGATTATTTTGGAATTGTAAGCGGAAATAAAGAGCCTGATAAAATCAAAAAGACAGGCTTTACAGTTACAAAATCTGAGTTTGTAGATGCTCCTGTTCTCAACGAGCTTCCAATGGTACTTGAATGCGAACTTGCCCAGATGAGTGAAGACAGCGACTACATTGTTGGAAACATTATAAATGTAAGCGCTGATGAGTCTGTTCTAACAAACGGCAAAATTGATTCTTCTAAACTAAAGCCAATCTGCTACGACCCGGTAAGTCACAATTATAATGTACTTGGAGAATCCGTTGGAAAAGCTTTTTCTGACGGGAAGGCAATCAAATAAAAAATGTTCCGCATAGCAATTTGTGAAGATGAAAAAGTAATTCTTGATTTTGAGACGTCTCTGGTAAAAGAATGGGCGGCTGCTGCAGGCTGTCAGATTGAGTTAGATACATATATTTCTTCTGAACAGTTTCTTTTTGAAAGTGAAGATAAAGCTCCTTATGATCTTTTGATTTTTGATATCCAGATGAAAAATATGAACGGCATGGAGCTGGCAAAAACTTTGAGGCGACGGGGCTGTGATGCTGTAATTATTTTTATTACCGGAGTTCCAGATTATGCAATTGAAGGCTATGAGGTTGGGGCAGTGCGTTATATTTTAAAGCCGGTAAAGGCTGAAGTTTTAAATGGACTGCTGGATAATGTCTGGAAAGAGTGTAAGAAAAAAGCTGATGATTATTTTGTGCTTGGACAGGGCTCTGATCTGGAAAAAATCTCATTTGATAAAATCATTTATATTGAAGCGCGTGGTCATTATGTATTTATGAAAGGTCTTGATTTTGAACGCGAATGGAAAGCTGGTTTTGCTGAGACTACTGCCGCCTTTGATGAAAAGAGATTTTTTTGTCTCAGGCGTGGGCTTTTGGTGAATCTTGCACATGTTGCCCGTATTACCCGCACGGACTGTATTCTCGACGGCGGGGAGACGCTGCCGGTTGCCCGCGGGATTTATAAAGAACTTAATGAGGCTTTTATAGAGTTTTTTAGAAAATAATGTATAATAATATTTGTGAATAATTTAATAATGTTTTTACTGGCAGCTTTTGCAAGCGCCTGTCTTTCTATCTTAATTACAATTCTTATTTTCAAACATAAATATGACAGGAGACTGTCAGATTTTCAGGACTCTCTTCTTAAAAAGCAGAGGGATGAAGTTCAGAATATTTACCAGACAATGAGAGCCTGGCGTCATGATTATCATAATCATATGCAGTCTATTAAAGCCATGCTTGAGATGGGGAAGAAAAAAGAATTATCTGAATACTTAGACAATCTTGAAAAAGATCTTGACTCAATTGATATTGCCATTAGAACCGGTAATGTTGGTCTGGATGCAATTTTAAGCAGCAAGGTTTCGATTGCCCGCAAAAATAATATTGATGTAAACTGCACTGCTAAAGTGCCTCTGGACTTAAAGATTTCTGATGTACATCTTTGTGCTATTGTTGGAAATCTTATGGATAATGCAATTGAAGCCTGCGAAAAAATTTCCTGTTGTTCGAAAAACAAGGAAGATCTTCAGCGCCGCTTTATCCGGGTTTATATCGGGCTATTTAAAAGTCAGCTGTACATTTCTGTTTCTAATTCAACCTGCGAAAAAAAGCGCCGCCGCATTACAGAGCTTGTTACCACTAAACTTGGGGAGCATGGTTTTGGTCTTCGCCGTATAGATAAGCTTGCAGAAAAATATAACGGATACGTAAACCGCAAAAATGAACCTGGTATTTTCGCAACTGAGGTTATGCTGCCTTTGTAAGCGGGGCGTTGCGGGGTGTCCCCGCAGAAGGGGTAGCGAAAGACAGCTTTGCTGGCTGAAGCGAGGGGAAGGCTTTCCCCTCCTTACATTTCGTGCACAATTTCTTACAGTTCGTGTACTTATTTCAAAAGCAGGACTTTTTTTCTGATATATTCAGCACATACTAAAATTACGGGGGTTCTATGAAGGACGCAGAAAAAACAAAGCGCAACACGATTTTTCAGAATGCCTTTATTGTTTATAAGGCAATGTTTAAGCGGTATCCAACGGCAATTCCTCTTGTGCTGATTTATATCGTGATTTCTGTTTCGCTGCCTTTTATCAATACGCTGATTCCTGCTATGGCAATTAAAGGAATTACAAGTGGCAGCGTAAAGATATTTTTAAATTACATTGGAATTACAGTTCTTTCTATGTGTGTTTTTTCGGGCATAAAGACTTTCTGTGAAAAGAAAATGCAGATGAAGCACACTTATACCAGAGTCGGTGTTTTTATGTTTGATTTTATACAAAAGGCTATCAACACCGATTACCTGAATATTGAACCTCAACCTAAGCAGAAAATTATGGGTAAGGGTATTCAGGGAGTAAACGGTAATTATGAAGGTGCCGAGCGGGTTTCTACGCTTACCCTTGAATTTATTATTATCATTTTAGGTGTCTTCAGTTACGGTACTGTGATTTTTATGCTGGACTGGAAGATTCTTTCAGTTACCCTCTGTATGTTTGTAATAGATGTTTTGATTCGTAATCATGCCGTTAAGTTTGGAGATTCTCACCGCGAGAGTTTTTCTGAGCCCTGGCGAAAAATGAACTACTACGAAAGAAACAGTATGAATATTAGTGCAGGGAAAGACATTAGAATTTTTGGTCTCAAAAAACTTTTTGATTATCATTTTGATTTGATGATTAATGTTTACAAAAAGTTCCGCTATCAGTACCAGCTTAAATGGTATTACCCAACCTTAGCTGATACAAGCTTTAATTTTCTTCGTGACTGGCTTGCTTATACACTTTTGATTCATAAGGTTCTTACAGGGCAGATTGATGCTGCGACCTTCACAATTTATTTAGGAATTATAGCAAGCTTTTCTCAGTACATTTATGATATCTCTATGCATTTTGCAGATCTTCGTGATGCCAGCCATCAGTTCAATGACTATCATGATTTTATGAAGCAGAAGGATGTGTTTGAGCATAATGAGAATACAGACACTTTGACTTCATCCATTAACTCTGCTCAGGAACCAATTAAGGGACAGAACCTTACAGCACCTTCAATTGAGTTTCAGAATGTAAGCTTTATCTATGAGGGAAGTGAAAGACCTGTACTAACAAATGTTAGTTTTAAAATTAATGCTGACGAAAAAATTGCCTTAGTTGGAAATAATGGAGCGGGTAAGACAACTATCGTTAAACTTCTTTGCGGGCTTTATCCTCCAACCAGTGGAGAAATTCTTATTGACGGTAAAAGCATAAATGATATTGGTGTAGAAAAGTATCAGGATATGATAAGTGTTCTCTTTCAGGATACATCTCCAATTGCTCTTTCAATTGCAGAAAATGTTTGCGGTTGTGAGCCTGAAAATGCAGACCGACAAAAACTGAAGGACTGTCTTGAAAAGGCAGGCTTGCTTGAAAAGATAAACTCCCTCAGCAAAAAAGAAGAAACATATATTACACAAACTCTTGATGAAAAGGGGGTTGTTCTTTCCGGCGGTGAGACTCAAAAGCTGCTGCTCGCAAAAGCAATGTACAAGGACGGTCCAGTCTTGATTCTTGATGAACCGACAAGCGCCCTTGACCCGATTGCAGAAAGCCGTATTTACGAAGAATATAATCAGATGGCTTCGAATAAAACTGCAGTTTTTATTTCCCACAGACTTGCTAGTACAAAGTTCTGTGACCGCATTTTATTCCTTGATGGTGGACGGATTGTAGAAGAGGGCAGTCACGATCAGCTTATGGAAAAGGGCGGAAAGTACAGAGAGATTTTTGATATTCAGAGTCACTACTATAAAGAATCAAAGGAAGAGGAGGCAGCAAATGAAAACTAAAGAAAGTACACGTGGAACAGTTTCAAAGGTTTTGAATCTTACCCACCGTATTGTTCCTGGATATATTACCTTTGTATTTATTGTAAGACTGATTGCTGCAGGCCAGCCTTTTGTTTCAATTTATTTTTCCAGCCTGATTCTGGATGGACTTTTCAGGCTCGATTCTTTTGAATCAATTTTCAAAAATGCAATCATAATGGTCTGTATTGATTCTGCTCTTGTACTTATCCGCTGGGCACTCGAACTGGTAAACTGGGTTAAGAAGCATGAGCTTACACAAAGAATAAACAAGATGCTCGTGGATAAAACAATGGATATCGATTTTGATATTCTTGAAAAACATGAAACTCTTGATATGTATAAAAAGGCAAAAGATGGTATGATAGCAGGTGGAGATATCCGAAGCTTTATTGATAATCTTGCAAGCCTGATTGAAAAGATTGCGACAATAATTTATTCACTTGTTCTTATTATTCCATTGTTTATTCCTCGTGCAATATCAGAGACTGGCAGCCTTGCACCTTTCGGATTTTTCTTAAACAAATGGTACAGCTTTGGCATTATGCTGCTTGTTCTTGCAGTACATGTCTTTATGTCTTACAAAACTAACAAAAAAGCCTCTCAACTTCAGATGGTCTTTTTTGAAAAAAATGTTTCTTACAATAGATATTTTACTTACTGGTTTAATTTAATTTTTGATTATTCAATCGGTAAGTATATCCGTCTTTACAAAATGCAGAAACTCATGACCAAAAGAGTTCAGGAAACAAATAATAAACTTGAAGCTGAAGGTAACGCCTGGATAAATCAGGATCTTAAGATTTCTATGGTCCCGATTCTTTCTCAATGCTTTATGCAGCTTTCAAGCTATATCTATGTTGGTCTTAAGGCAGTATTTGGTTTAATAAGTACCGGTAAATGTATTATGTATGTTTCAAGTTATACAAAACTTGTAGAAAGTATTACTGGTATTTCAAACAACTTTGTAAGCCTTAAAATGGAAAGTCAGTATCTGTCCTTCTTCTATGATTATATGAAAATCAAGAATAAGCGTTACGATGGAACAATTCCAACAGAAAAACGTAATGACAATGTTTTTGAAATTGAATTCCGTGATGTTTCCTTTAAGTATGTAAATTCTGAAATCTGGGCTTTGCGTCATGTAAATCAAAAGATTACTCTTGGAACAAAAAATGCAGTTGTTGGAAAAAACGGTGCGGGTAAGACAACCTTTATTAAGCTGCTTTGCCGCCTATATGAACCAACAGAAGGACAGATACTTCTCAACGGAGTAGATATACGTTATTACGATTACGAAGAATATGCAAAACTTTTTGCAATTGTTTTCCAGGATTTCAATCTCTTCAGTTTCCCGCTTGGAGAAAATGTTGGAAGTGGAGTTGAATACGACAAAGAGCGTGCCCTTAAATGTCTTGAAGATGCCGGCTTTGGAGAACGTCTTGCAAAGATGGAAAAAGGTCTGGATACACCTCTTTATCAGTATGATGATGAAAATGGTGTTGAGATAAGCGGCGGTGAAGCACAGAAAATTGCAATTGCCCGTTCACTTTATAAGGACGCACCTTTTGTAATTATGGATGAGCCTACATCCGCTCTGGACCCGGTTGCAGAATACGAAATCTACCAGCGCTTTGACCAGATGGTTGAAGGCAAGACTTCTATTTACATAAGCCACCGTATGAGCAGCTGCCGTTTCTGCGACAACATAATTGTTTTTGATGAAGGAAAAATTGTAGAGCAGGGTAACCATGACAAGCTTATGTCAAACGGCGGCTTATACAGCGAACTCTGGAATGCCCAGGCACAGTATTATGCTTAAATTTTCTTTATCGGTGCCTTGAAAGACATCTTTCGAGGCGTTGAAGTTTTTTCAAACTGAATTGTGTAAGTGCACTCGGTTTCGTCAATTTCTAAGACTATGCCGCGGCCGAGGATTCCGTGCTCAACGGTGTCGCCTTTTGCGAGGCCTGCGAGCTCGGATTTTTTTTGCAGCTTAGTCTGGCTTTCCTGAACATAAAGCTTTGTTTTTGCAATCAGCTGCTGAGGAAGTTCTACTTCGTAATTTAGCAGCGACCGGTCAATGTCAAAAATAAAACGTGAAGGGTAGCGGCCCCCTGTTACCTGAGAAAAGCCTTCTGCTTCTGTAAGATACAAAAGTTTTTGAGCACGCGTTACTGCTACAAAGGCAAGGCGGCGTTCTTCTTCCATTGCTTCAAGGGTGTCTGTCTTTTTGCTAGGAAAAGTATTTTCGTTTAAGCCAGCAATAAATACAACAGGGAACTCAAGACCTTTTGCTGTATGAACTGTCATAAGGCGGATTGCATTTTTTGTATTTGCTATATCAGCATTTGTATAAAGAGCGGCATGGGCAAGATAATTTTCAAGAGTGCATTCTTCCCCACAGGAAGTTTCGTATTCGTAAATTGACTGTTTTAATTCTGCAAGATTATCAAGTCTTTCCTGGCTGCCTTCTGTTCTTAATGCAAGTTCATAACCGCTTTCGTTCATTATATGACTGAAGACTTCTGAAATCTGGCGGCCATGATATGTTGAAGAAAAACTTTCAATGAGGTCTATATATTTTTGTGCGGTTGTATTTGCAAAAAGCGGGTCTCCAACCATAAGCTTGAGGGCATCGTAAAGAGAGCCTCCGTTAGCCTCAACAAACTCTTTAATAGCCTTTATACGCCTTTCACCAACATTTCTTTTCGGCTGATTTACAGTACGAAGGAATGAAAGGTCATCTTTATATGCAATCATTCTGAGATATGAGAGGGCATCCTTTATTTCGGAACGGTCAAAAAAAGGAAGTCCTGAATTCAGGGTATAAGGAATCTTTTCACGCTGGAAAACTTCTTCTATTGGCCGGCTTACAAAGTGGGCACGATAGAGTATTGCAATGTCGCCGAGTTCATAATTGAGCCCGATAAGTTCCCGGATTTTTTTTGTGATGTATTCTGCTTCATCTTCTGCAGAAGCACCATGGTAGTAAGACGGAAGCGGGGTTTTAGGGGCGGAGCCCTTAGGAGAAGGGGTAGCGGAAGACCGCGAAGCGGGCTGGAGCGAGGGGGAGGCTTCCCCCTTTACTAAATCCTTTTTTATTCTTCCTTTATTTTTTCCAATCAGGCTGTTAGCGGCGGCTAATATTTGGGAAGTACTTCTGTAGTTTCTGTTCATCATGATTGTACGAACGCCAGGAAACTTTTTATCAAACTCAAGAAGATAGCGGATGTCTGCACCACGCCAGGTATAAATTGTCTGGTCAGGATCTCCAACTACAAAGAGGTTATTATGATAAGGACAGAGGGCCTTCATAAGCTCGTACTGTATAAGATCAATATCCTGAAACTCGTCTATCATTATGTATTCAAGACGCTCCTGCCACTTCTGGCGGATTGCTTCATTTGTCTGGAAAATATAAAGTACGAATTTGAGAAGGTCATTGTAATCAAGACCAAAGCACTTTTTTTCCTGATAGAGATAGCCGTAAAAGATAATGTCATCGGCCCTTGTTGCAGCCATATACTTTTGATGAATCTGTTCGAGCGACATTGTAATGAGGTCTTCGTAATACTGAGGCTCCTTAAAAATCTTACGGATTTCTATCATGTCGCGGGCATGGCTGAAAGTCATCTGACGGAGGGTGAGACCGCGTTCTTCATAAATAATCTGGAGCATTGCGTTGATGTCTGAATTATCAAGGACAAGAAAACTTTTTGGATAAGACACTGCATTTGAATCTTCCTGAAGAACGCTTACACAAAAGCCGTGGAAAGTAGAAACATAGCCTGTGTCATTGTCCCCGGTAAGCTCACGGATTCTTTTTCGCATTTCTGCGGCAGCCTTATTTGTAAAGGTAACGCAGAGAATATGAGAAGGAAGGATTCCGATTTCGTTTACAAGATAGGCAAAACGCCAGGTGAGTGCACGGGTTTTTCCAGAACCTGCTCCGGCAATTACACGAACATAACCTTCGGTAGTTGTAACAGCCTGCCTTTGTTCCTCATTTAAATCATCCAGATTCATAAAATAATTATAGGAGATTTTTGTAAAATAGACTATAATATAAATATGAAACGCAGCTGGAAAATCACATTATTTTGTATAGCATCTATTTTTTTAAATTTAATTGCCACCTTTTTAGTTTTTGACACTTTTAATATACCTTTATTCTTTGATACAGTTTTTACCGTTGCAATAATCTTTTATCTTGGACTTATACCAGGACTTGCTGTTGGTATTCTTTTTAATATAGTTGATGCTGTTTTTAATTATTTAATACAGGGCTTTTTCTCACCAACAAATATGCTCTTTTCTTTATGTGGGGCTGCCATTGTTATTATCACATGGGCCTTTGCACGAAAAAAAGAAGAATTCAAAATCAGCGTTACTGTAACGCTTCTTTATCTTCTTTTGATTTCTCTCCTTTCTTCTGCGGCTTCAATATTCATTGGTGGAATTATTGATTTTATCCGTTTTTCATATTTTGACATTCCGGATTCAATGGCTCCAATCAAGCAGTTTACAGAAAGCTTTATGGCTCAAAAGTTTAGTCTTTTTGCATCATGCATTCTTGGGCAAATTCCAATTTCACTTACAGACAGACTTTTAACAACCTTTGCCGGTTATGGTGTTTATAAATTATGGGTAAAAATATTTGGTCCTTCGGAGGAGCTTTAAAATGCATAACGCTGAACAGGAAATAGAAAAGCTTCAGGAAATCATACATCAATATACAACCTTTTTTATTGTTTTTGATATTGTATTTTTTGTAACAATTATTATTGTAATTATTTTTGCCATTCAGATTTTAAAGTCTAGAAAAAAGCTTAAGAGCTCAAACCGCTATCTTCGTTTTACAATTAAAGGACAGGAAGAAGAAAGAGCCCGAATTGCCCGCGAGCTCCACGACACAATTGCACAGGATCTCAGGTACTGCAGAAATCTTTCTGAAAGAATTGAAGACAAAAATGATCCTGAGCTTGGCTCTAAACTTTCAAATATGCTTGAACAGTCTCTCTCTTATGTTCGTAATATGAGCTACAACCTGGCTCCTCCGGATGTAATTAAAAATGACCTTGCTGCAAATGTTTTGAACCTTGCGCAAAACTTCCGCGAGCATTCAGATGTAGAATTCCGCCTAACAATTCCAGACCTTCTTGTTTCAAATTACTTGAGTGAAGAGCAGAATCTTAATCTTTACAGAATCATTCAGGAAGCTCTTTCCAATATAATTAAGCATGCAAAGGCTTCGGAAGTAACTCTGCTTGTTCGTAATGAAAACGGAGATGAAGCAAAAGGCATTTATATTTTTATTTCTGATGATGGAGTAGGCTTTGAACCTTCCCAGATAAAAGAGCGGGGAAGTGATGGAAATCACTTTGGCTTTGTTGGAATGAATGAAAGAGCCGAGCTGATTGGAGCAAAACTGCTTGTAGATTCGCATCCGGGAGAAGGTACCCAGATTACAGTTATTCTGGAAGCGCCTCCGGTATTTGTGAAAAAATCATAAGTATTTGTGCGTATTTACTGATTACAAAACTTTTATAGATTATTAAAATGTTTTAAAGGTAAAATTATGAAAGAAATACGTTTCTTTGTTGTTGAAGATCATTCTCTTACAAATCTTGGAATAAGACAGTTCTTTTCCGGAAAGCCAGAATATATTTGCAGTGGTTTTGCTTCTGATAAAGATGAGGCTATAGAAAAACTTGAAGAGCTTTCTATAAAAAATTCCAGCCCTGACATTTTGATTCTTGATTTAAATCTTGGTGAATGCAGCGGGCTTGATATTCTTAAAGTTGTAAAAGAAAAATACACTTCTACAAAAGTTGTTGTATATTCAATGTATACAAATCCAGGTATCCTGAGCCTTGCCCTTGATAACGGAGCTTTAGGCTTTGTTTCAAAAGACAGTATGGAAGGAGAGCTTTTAAAGGCTGTAAATGAAGTTGTTCACGGCGGAAGTTATGTGCAACAGAGCCTTGTTACATCCTTGTTTACATACAGAAGTCTTCTGGACAGTCTTACAAAACAGGAACAGAATATCCTTAAAAAAATTATTGAACGTAAGCAGAATGAACAGATTGCCACAGAGCTTAATCTTACTATAAGAAGTGTTGAAAATTATCTTTCACGCATTTATAGTAAAACAGGTTGCCGTGGCCATGAGGAATTAATCAAGAAATTCGGATAAGTTATGATTAAGGGAAAAGCTGTTATTGATTTTTCTAAAAGATTCTCAAAATTATCAGAGGAAGCAAAAAACGAAATAAAGCTTCCTCAGTCAAAAGAAAAACTTCTTCAGGAGCAGATAATGCAGCAGGAAGAAGAAAGGGTAGAATCTCTTAAAAAACGATATCAGGATTTTCTTAATCCCCAGACAAAAGACCTTGAAGAAGATGAGGAAGCTTTACTCAACTCTTATAATCTTTTTTGTAAGATAAATGAAATCTCTTCTGAATATGAAAATGCAAGGCTTCGTTCTACAGAGCTTGTAAGTTCAATCTGTAAAAAATCAGAATATACCCAGGGCCAAAGCTTTGCTTTTCTGCGCATCTGGTTTTTAAATACTGTAAAAGATTGTGAATATCTTCCTCAACTCATACAGGCAGAAAACGGAAACTTTTATTTAGACTTTATTTCCCGCGAGCTCTGGACACCTGATTCTCTTGAAAAAGAGCTTTTGCAGTATTTAGAAGAGTCTCCTTCTGATTCATCTGTGGATCTTCAATAACACAATTTAAAAGCTCATTTAAAATATTACCCATTTCTTTTCCAGCAGGAATTCCAAGCTTTATAAGATCACTTCCATTCACCGCAAGAGTTTTTAGAGAAAGGGCAGTTTTCTTTTCCAGTTCCTTTTTCACACGGTCTTTAAGTTCAAGTAACAGCGTTATGCTTGCACTGTAACGAAGGTCAACTTTTTCGTTATACATTCCATACATATCTGCAAGCCTAAGATCATAAAGGTCTTCCATATATTCTGGTTTTACCCGGATTATAAAACGCCTTACTGCTGCATCAGACCAGTTTGCTTCGTAATGGAACATATGCTCTTTAACAAGGTGACAAACATTGTTAATCATTTCATTAGAAAACTTAAGACGGATCATAAGCTGACGGGTAATCTTTTCACCAAAAGCTTCATGATTGTAAAAAGTGATTGTTTCTATCTGTTTTTTACTGCCGTCGTTTTTATCTCCATCCAGCACATTTTCAGTCATTATTTTTTTTGCAGCAGGCTTTCCTATATCATGAAAAAGGGCAGCCAGCCTCACATTCAGCTTTTCTGCAGGCGCCCCATCGCAGGCATAAAAGAGGTGGTCTAAAACATCAAACTTATGAAAGGCTCTGTAGTCACTTTGAATGCAGCCACGGCAAACCTTGAACTCTGGAATAAATATATCAAGAAGACCGGTTTCTTCCAGCAGCTTCATCCCCACAGAAGGACGTCTTGATGCCATGATTTTTTCAAACTCATCGCGGAAGCGTTCTATGGAAATTGAAGCAACTTTACCCTGAATTTCTTTCTTGAAAATTTCTGAATATGTATCTTTTTCTATACTAAAACCAAGCTTGGAAGCAAACCTCAAGGCTCTTACAGGGCGAAGACCGTCTTCCATAAAGCGTTCATGGGCATTTCCCACAGTGCGGATAAGTTTATTTTTTATATCTTCCTGGCCCCCGTAAGGATCTACAACCGCGCCGTCTTCCAGAGAAGCCGCAATGGCATTCATGGTAAAATCACGGCGGGCAAGGTCTTCTTCAATTGTTGCAGCATAATTTACGCTGTCAGGGTGGCGGCCATCTGAATATCCGCTTTCCGTACGGAAGGTTGTAACTTCAATTTCATTGCCTTTATAATGAACAGTAACAGTTCCATGTTCAATTCCAGTTGGTACTACAAACTTAAAAAGCTTAATTACATCCTGCGGAGTAGCATTTGTTGCCACATCCCAGTCGTGGGCAGGCACCTTCATTATCATGTCACGAACCGCGCCGCCAACCAGATAAGCCTTAAAACCAGAAGCTGCAAAAACTTTTCCAAAATCAATCAGTAAATCCGGAAGCTTTATTTTTTTAATCATTTAATTCCTCCGGAAATATAACTTATGATATTAGATGTGCCTGTACAGAAAATGCAGAAAAGGGCAGAAAGAATTAAAGCAATCATATTAATAATATTTTTTACTTTCTGCTTTTCTGTAAAAATTTTAATGCCGGTTTCAATTGTAAGCACAATGGAAAAAAGGCTGTTAAAAATTGCAATGTATGAAAGAATGGATAAAATCCACTGCTGGTTTTCATCCTGAAAGCCCTGATAATTACCAATGATATAGAGAGTTATAAGGATTATACAAAAAGCTGTAATTGCAAGATTCAGTGTCATGGAAACCTTGTAGGTAAGGGTATTTGAGAATATCTTTTTTGAATATTTGAATCTTGTTTTATTTTTCATGCTGTAAATGTTATTAAAATCTTCCCGTCAGGCAAAAATCCCAGTCTGACCATACTTGAAGACTGCCGTATACAACTGATATAATATCATATTATTGATTATTCGGGTACAAGTCTATGAAGAAATTTCTTGCATGCCTTTTTATTCTTGCTGTTTTCACAGGCGCTGTTTTTTACGCAGGCTGGACACAATTCCGCGTTAAGCCTGATACAGTTGGAATTGTCGTTTCTAAAACCAGCGGAGTAGAAGAAAAACCTGTTCTTAATGGAGAGTTTGCCTGGCACTGGCAGTTTCTTCTTCCTACAAATGCAACTCTAAAAAGCTTTCAGATAAAACCGGTAGATGTTCAAAAAACAATTTCAGGATGTTTACCATCCGGAGAAGCTTACGCTTCAATTTATGGAGCAGAAGGACTTTTTAATTACAGTTTTACTTTTGACATTCAGCTCACACTTTCACCAGAAGCCCTTGTTGAACTTATGCAGCAGAATAAAATTACTGATGATTCAGATTTAAAGACTTATCTGGAAGGTGCTGCAGGCACAATGGCTCAGCATGCTGCAAACTATATTCTCAACAGGGCAGAGACAAATACAAGTCCTTCTTTCCGTGTTGAAGCAATAAAACGTGAAGAACTTTTACGAGGAATACAGATCTATAAAGATTTTCCTGAAATCGATGTTACTGTTTTTTCAATTCAGAACTCAAAATTACCAGACTATAACATGTATAAAAAAATCCAGAACTTGCAGCCTGATGAATTAAATCCTTCCTACAGGGTAGAAAGAAATTCGGCAGAGCAGGAAGCATCAGATATGCCGGAGGTATTATAAAATGGATAAAAGACTTGCAGCCTTTCGTGGCGCAATATGTGTAGAAAATACAGCGGAAAGTATTACAGAAAATGTATGCCTTATGTGCCGCGAGCTTTTCTCCCGCAACAATATAAAAGCAGAAGATATTGTTTCCCTTCAGTTTTCAATAACTGATGATATTACAGTATTAAATCCGGCAACAGCTTTACGCAAAGGAAATCCTGGACTGGACGTTTCTCAGGTTCCGCTTTTCTGCTGTCAGGAAGCAAAAATTGAAGGCGGAATGAAGAAGGTCGTCCGCGCCTTGCTTACAGCCTATATTGAAGAAGGGACAGAGCGTCATAACGTATATCTGAATGGAGCAGAAAAACTCCGCCCGGGCGCATTTTCGAAATAATTAAAAACTAGACTTAACTACTTTTTCGGGGGATAATATTTACTTATGAAGATTTGGATTGTCAGCATGGAATGTGCCGGAATTGCAGAAGCCGGCGGCGTAAAGAACGTATCTTTTTCCCTTTGCAAGGAGTTCTCAGACTTAAAGCACAAGGTCACACTTTTTATTCCAGTATATAAATGTACCTGCCTGGATTCACTTTTTGAATTCAACACTGTAGAATCACCTGTAGAAGTTGAACTTTGCGGCAGAAAAGAAAAAATCACATACACAACTGCTAAAAGCACTTCAAATTTTGATGTTGTACTTATAAATCATCCTCTTTTTGCAGAAAAAGAAGCAATTTATACCTATACTGAAAACGAAGAAAAGCAGAATCCAAATCATAAAAAAGGCTGCGGCCACCTGGATGGACTCTTCCTTGATGTACTTTTCCAGAAGGCAGTTTGTGCTTACGGTTCATTAATTCCTCGTTCTGATATTCCGGAAATCCTTCATTGTCAGGATGCATCAACAGCAATGCTTCCGGCCTTTATTGCAAACTCTAAGGCTTTCAAAAAGACTAACAGCGTAGTTACAATTCATAATGCGGGTCCATTCTACCATCACAGCTTTACAAGTATTGGAGAGGCTGCCTGGTATACAGGTATTTCAACACCGGTTCTTGAAAAGTCTATGAACGGTCGTGCAGTAGAACCTTTCCTTGTTGCAGCTAACAGCGGAGCATATCTTACAACTGTTTCAGAAGATTATGCCCGTGAGCTTACTGATCCTGCTAACAGCGAGGCTACAGAAGGACTTGCTCCTATTTTTGCAGCCCGCCATATAGAAATTAAGGGAATTACAAACGGTTTTGATTTTGACCGCTATAACCCGACTTTAAAAGATGCTTCAAAGCTGCCGTTTGAATTTGAACCTGAAAAGAATGACCTTGAAGGAAAGCTTAAATGCCGCAAGTTCTTTATTCAGAATATCGTTAATACAGACAACTTTAAGGCAGAAGGCATTAAGAAATACGGTAAACTTGAATGCTCTAGTGAATATACAAAAGAAATCTATTTTGCCTACCATGGCCGCATAACCACACAGAAGGGGCTTGCAGTGCTTACAGCCGCAGTTCCAGCCATTCTTGAAAACTATCCTGATGTAAGATTCATTTTTGCAGGGCAGGGTGAACCGCGCCTTGAAATTGATATTGTCCGCCTCTGTGAAAAATACCCTGGACGTGTCTGCTTTATGAACGGATATAATCAGACAGTTGTCCGCCTTGCTACAGCCGTTAGTGATTTTATTGTACTTCCAAGTTACTTTGAACCATGCGGACTGGAAGACTTTATTGCCCAGGTTTATGGAACAGTTCCTATTGCCCATAAAACAGGTGGTCTCAACAAAATTGAAGATGGCCGCACAGGCTTCCTTTATGAAAGTAATACTGCAGGCGTACTTATTGCCAAACTCTCTGAAATTATAATGCTCAAAACTCTGCGCCCAAGCCAGATTGCCCGTATGGTAAAGAGCGGGGCATATAGCGTACACCATGAATACCTGTGGAAAACTGTAATTCAGAAAAAATATCTTCCGTTTTTTAAAGAAATTTTAAAAAATAGTAAGGAATGATATTGACTAAAATGTCATAAATCTATAATATAAGACTCACGTTCAACGCAATAAGTTGAACACCCAAATATGCTGCTTTAGCTCAGCTGGTAGAGCACGTGATTTGTAATCTCGGGGTCGTGGGTCCAAATCCTACAAGCAGCTTAAAATGGGGAGTTCGCATAGCGGCAATTGCAAGGGACTGTAAATCCCTCGACTAACGTCTCCAGAGGTTCGAGTCCTCTACTCCCCAGTCTGAAATTGAGTTCTCCAAACGGAGAACTTTTTTATTTTAACCGCCCGTAATCCTTTGACAAAAAATCCCATTATGGGGTAAAATTAAATAATATTTATAAAACAGATTAGGGGGGAAAATGAAAATCTATTTCTGGGGCGTAAGAGGGTCTGTTCCTACACCCTTGTCTCCGCAACAGGTCCAGTCAAAAATTATGGCAGCCATTCAGCGCGCTAAACCGGAAGACCTTAAAAATGCGGAAACCAGAGCTAAGTTTGTTTCATCACTACCTTCATGGATATTCGGAACTGCAGGTGGAAATACAGCCTGTGTAGAACTAGTAAATAATGATACACACGTAATACTTGATGGAGGCACCGGTCTTCGTGCCTTGGGTAAAGCCCGCGCCTGTCCTCCTCAATATCATTTTTTCTTTTCACATTTTCACTGGGATCATATTCAGGGTATTCCCTTTTTCGATCACGCTTATAATCCAAACTGCCACTTTGAAGTTTATTCACATTTTGATGACGCAGAAGAATACTTCTGGGATCAGGTAGCAGAACCTTACAGTCCTCCGTCTGTAGGAAAAACGCTTGCCCGAAACATAAAATTTAACCGCATTTATGAAGATGAAGAATTTGATATAGACGGCATGAAAATCAATTCTCATAAAATGCGCCATCCGGGAGATTCCTACGCCTTTTCTTTTGAATACAATGGCAAAAAGTTTGTTTATGCAACTGATGTAGAACTAAAATCTACAGATTACCAGGGATCTAACGAAGGTCAGGGTGTTTTTAAAAATGCAGATGTAATTGTTATTGATTCTCAGTATACTGTAGAAGAAGTTTACCGCAAAGAAAACTGGGGCCATTCTTCCTTCTGTTATGCAATAGATTTTGCGGTTTACTGGAATATCAAGAAGGTTTATCTCTTTCATCATGAACCTGTTTATGATGATAAAAAGCTTAATTCAATTCTTGAAGCAGCCAGATGGTACGCACAGTACATAAATCATTCTGATATTGAGATTTATCTTGCAAAGGAATCACAAGAAATAGATTTATGATTGTAGATAATGAAGATATAACAATTCTGGATTATTCTTTTTCCAAAAAAGAATTATTCCTGCTTGCAAAATACCTTAGAACAAAGCAGGAAGAACTTCCGGAAGGACTTGAACTTTTTTACAAAACACTCGAAGATTCCATCTACAATTGTCTTTCACTTGAAGAGGTTAAAAGATTTTACTCATGAAAAAACTTCTTATTATTTTTTCAATTTTATTAGTTTTACTTGCAGGCAGTCTTGCTGCAGGAGTGGGAATCTTAAAAAAACTTGGATCTCCTGTTTCCCAGACTGATGACGGCTCAAAAGTAAGAATTGAAATTCCAAGCGGAATGTCTGTAAGTGGAGCAGCTTCGCTTCTTTACGAAAACTCACTTATCAGAAATGAAAAACTCTTTTACTATGCAGCCCGCTGGCCGAAACTAAAAGCCTTTCTTTATGGAAAAGGAGAAGATAAGGATTTTATTCTCAGAAGCGGTATTTATTACATCAAACCTTCAATGAATATTGCCCAGATTCAGGAAGAACTTTCTTCTGGTCAGCAGGAATATATAAAAGTTTCAATTCCAGAAGGGCTTACAATTTCTAAGATTGCTGCAGAACTGGAAGAAAAAGGAATATGTCCTGCAAAAGACTTTATTGACTGGTGCCGTAATCCTAATACCTCTGCAGCCTATGGAATTCAAGGCGAAACAGTAGAAGGTTATTTATTCCCGGATACTTATTATCTTACCGGAGCAATGCCAGCTCCTGCAATTGCTGATATTATGATAGGAAACTTCTTTGATAAAATCAGCCAGATTCCAGAACTTGCCCAAATGAACCAGGCAGACCTTTATCAGACAGTAACTCTTGCCTCTATTGTAGAGCGTGAATATCGTGTAGAAGAGGAAGCTCCTCTTATTGCATCTGTCTTCAAAAACAGACTTCGCCGTAATATAGGCCTTTATTCCTGTGCAACTGTTGAATATATTCTCACAGAAATTGAAGGCAGACCTCATCCTGAGCGCATTCTCATTGAAGATACAAAAATAGATAATCCATATAATACTTACAAATGGGCAGGCCTTCCTCCGGGACCAATCTCAAATCCGGGTCTTGTTGCCTTAAAAGCCTGTGCAAACACTCCAAAAACTGATTATTATTTCTTCCAGGTAGTTGATCCTGCTGCCGGTCGTCATGTCTTTACAAGAGATTTTGATGAGCATATTCAGAGCCACAGTCTTTATACAAAAAAATCAGGCAGATAGGAGAGCAGTGTGGCCGGCGGATTTATTTCCAATGAAACAATAGATGCAATTCTCAATACAACAGATATCGTTACAACCGTAGGTGAATACACTAAGCTTGAGCGCCGGGGTGCCAACGACTGGTGGGGCTGCTGTCCTTTTCACGGAGAAAAAACAGCTTCCTTTCATGTAGATGCGGATAAAAAGTTTTATCACTGTTTTGGCTGTCATAAGGGCGGAAATGTTGTTAATTTTATCATGGAAATGGAAAAGCTTTCCTATCCGGATGCCCTGGAAAGCCTGGCAAAAAAAGCCGGAATTCCAATCAAATACCAGAACGGCTATAATCCCGAGCAAAATCGTTCAAAAATAGATGAAGCGGAAAAATATATAGACCTTTATGAGCGAACAGCTTCCATGTTCCATTATTTTCTGATGGAAACTCCTCAGGGAAAAAAGGCCCTAGACTATGTAACAAAACGAGGGCTTACCAAAGAAACAATTGAAAAATTCCGTTTAGGTTATGCACCGGAAGACAGAAAATGGCTTAAAAAGTTTCTTATGGGTAAAAACTTCAGCGCAGAGTTTTTGAATAAATCAGGCCTTTTCAGCCAGAAATATCCGGATTATTCCTTTTTCTCAGACCGCCTCATGTTCCCGATTTACAACAGAAGGGGACAGGTAGTTGCCTTTGGTGGCCGAGTTCTGCCACCTGCAAATGAAAAAGAAAGAAAATACTTAAACTCAGGTGACCTTCCTCAGTTCAAGAAAAGGGAAACCCTTTTTGGTTTTAATTTTGCAAAGAATTCTATACGCGAAAAAAAGTCAATCATTTTCTGCGAAGGAAACATGGATGTAATTGCATATCATCAGTGCGGACTCGATTATGCAGTTGCAACTCTTGGAACAGCCCTTACAGAAGATCATATCAAAATGATTTCAGGCTTTGTTGCCGGTGGTACAGTTTACCTGTCATTTGACTCAGACGGAGCGGGTGAGGCTGCAACCTGGAAGGCAATTAAACTTTGCCGGGAACACGACCTTACAGTAAGAATCATAAGACTCAAGGGTGGTAAAGATCCTGCTGAAATTATGTTAAATTTCGGTGCCGAAAACTTGACTGCCCAGGTTAAAAACGCTATATTAGACAGTGATTATTTGATATTTAGACTAGGTGAAAAATACCCTTTGGACACTCCTGAGGGTAAAACAAAAGCAGCGCTGGAGTTTTTCCAGTATGTTGATGCGCTTCAGTCTGATATTCAAAAAGAATCATGCCTTGAACAGTTATGTCAGGCATACAATCTGAAACCGGAGGCTGTAAAAAGGGATTTTAATAATCGAAGTCAGGCCCGCGAACGCGCGAATATCCGGCAGAATAATAATCAAACAGAAGAAGGAACACAAATTAAGCTCGATGCAGAATTGAGAGGGTTAATTGCTGTTACCGCCGACCTGAACCAATACGTGGTTCTTCGCTCTAAGCTCACTGAACAAGATTTCACAAATCCAGCTGCCAGAAGGTTATACAGGGTATTGGAAGAATGCTTTGCTGAGAATGTCTTTACTATAAGGGATATCCTTAATCGATGCGATGATGAAAAACTGATTCAGTTTATTACCGGATCTATTTCGGATGGTGTCTATCAGAGTGAAAAAGTAAGTGCCATAGTTAATGACACGGTAAATTATATTAAAAGAAACAAACTTGATGCCCAGCGAAATAAATTATTGCAAAGAATAAAAGAATATACCGTAGTGACTCAAGAAGATCAGAATCAGCTGAATGCACTTCTTGCTGAAAAATTTGAGCTTGATAAGCAAGTACAGAGCTTAGGGAAAAAGTAGTGAATACTTCTATGGACGAAAAAAGCAGTGAAGCACTTTTGGGCAACACTGCAATTACTAAACTGGTTGAGTTTGCAAAATCAAAACGGTTCATTACATGGGATGATGTAATTGAATATCTCGGACAGGAATTTGTTAATTCAGATGAGTTGATGGAGCCTGTTCTTAAACAGCTTAAAGACATAAACCGCGAGCCGGTTGAAACAGACATCATTGGTGCAGACGATGTACCGGAAGATGAGCTTGTAGACGATGATGAAGATGACGGAATCATGCTCGATGACGAGGATGATGAAGTTGTAGGCGACGATGAAACTGCCGAAATTGAGCAGGCAGAAAAGAAGCTTGCCGCATCTAAGAACCGTCTGGTAAACAGCGACAAAGATTCAAGTGTAGACGATCCAATCCGTTTATACCTCCGCGAAATTGGTAAAGAAAATCTTCTTACTGCAGAGCAGGAAGTTGAACTTTCTAAAACAATGGAGCAGGGCAACAATATCATTAAAGATGTAATCAAAAACTCTGGTATTATGATTCCGGAATTTTTTGCCATCGCACAGAAAGCCTTTACAAGAATTGATATTCACGAGCCTGGAAAGACCCGTAAAGAAATCAACGAAGAAATGGCAGACAAGCGCCGCCTTAAGAGCTTCTACGGTGAGCACATTAAGCCTGTTCTTCCGGAAATGAAACAGTATATGGCTCTCAAAAAGCAGCTTTTCGAAGCAGATCAGTCTTCTGCAATTTTCGGAAATCCTCAGCTTGTTGAACTCCGCAAAAAAATCATACCAGAACTTCAGAAGGTAGATATTCAGACTGAAGAGCTTGAAAAGTTTACTCAGAAATACCGTGAAGCAACAATTAAGATTGAAGAATATCATCAGAAGCAGGAAAAAAAGATGAAGGAGCTTAGAATTTCTAATCCTTCAGAACTTCGAAGCCTCGGTCGTAAGATTTCAATCCGCTCACAGGCTGCAAAGCTTGAGCAGGAACTCAATATGAGTGCTGATGAAATCCGTGAAATCTATACTCAGATTCAGAAAATCGAACGTAAACTTCACCGCCTCGAATACGAGTTCGAAAATGATGTTGAAATCATCCTTAAGATGGCTAAAGACATTGAGTACGGCCGCCTGATGATGGAAAAGGCAAAGAACCGCCTTATCAACGCAAACCTTCGTCTCGTTGTTTCTATTGCAAAGAAATATACAAACCGTGGTCTTCACTTCTTTGACCTTGTTCAGGAAGGAAACATTGGTCTTATTAAAGCTGTAGAAAAGTTTGAATACCGCAAAGGATTCAAGTTCTCTACATACGCAACCTGGTGGATCCGTCAGGCAATTACACGTTCTATCTCTGATCAGGCACGTACAATCCGCGTTCCTGTTCATATGATTGAGCAGATTAACAAAGTTGTACGCGAAAGCCGTCAGCTTATGCAGAAGCTTGGCCGCGAACCAACCGACGACGAGATTGCACAGCAGCTTGGCTGGCCATTAGCCCGCGTAAAGCAGGTTAAGAACGTTGCCCGCGAGCCTATTTCTCTTGAAACTCCAATTGGTGAGGAAGAAGATTCAATCCTTGGAGACTTCATCGAAGACAAGGAAGTAGAGAATCCAGCAACACAGACTGCATTCACACTGCTTCAGGAGCAGCTGCGTACTGTTTTGAACACTCTGCCACCACGTGAACAGGAAGTTCTTAAGATGCGTTTCGGTCTGGAAGACGGTTATTCTCTTACACTCGAAGAGGTAGGTCTTTACTTCGACGTAACTCGTGAGCGTATCCGTCAGATTGAAGCAAAGGCTTTGAGAAGACTCCGCCACCCAAGACGTGCTAATGGGTTAAGAGATTATATAGAAACCTAAATAATACGGTGAGTTATAAGGTCATACTCGGAGTGAAAAATGACATACGACAACATCATTCCCGTTGGCGAATGTCATTTTTCACGGGAGAGGATGACCTTATAAGACATAGACTAATTTTAGTTTTTATTATAATATTACTAGATTATTTTTATTGAGGAACCATAATGGTAACAACAGAAGTTTTTGAGAATCTGAAATCTTTGCAGGAGATTCTCGTACAGAAATACGAGCTTGAAGGAAAGAAAAATGACGCTCCTAAACAGCTCAGCAATCAGGAAGACCTTCTTGCTAAAACTCAGAAGGAATTTATTGAGCTTAAGTCAAACTACGATGCTACTCAGGAAAAGGTAACACAGCTCAAAACACAGCTTGACGAAGCTGTAAAATCTCGCGAAGAAGGTGAAAAGGGTGTTGCTAACTCTACAACACACCGCGAGTATGAAGCTCTCGAAAAGCAGATTTCAGAAGCAAAGCTTCTTGAAGAGCAGGTAAGAAAAGATCTTCAGAAAGAAGAAAAGGATCTTGCTGAACTCAACGAACGCCTTAAGAACACAGAAGAATCAATTAAATTCAACGAAAGCGAGCTTAACACAAGCCGCGAGTCTCTTAATAAAGAGCTTTCTTCTTACGACAACAAGCTTGCAAAACTTAAGGTTGAAGAAGACAAGGTAACAAAGAACATTAACGACATTTATTCTAAAGAAGAGAATGCAGAGCTTAAGGCTCAGGAAATTCTCTTTAAGTTCCAGAGAATTATTCAGCGCAATTCTGAAGGTATCGTTTCTGTAAGAAACGGTGTTTGCTCTGGATGTCATATGATTCTCCCTGCAAACTTTGCAAACGAAGTTCGCGAAGGTGAAGACATCAACTTCTGTCCATACTGCAGCCGCATTCTTTACTACGAAGAGGTTAGCGAAGATCAGCAGGAAGACTACTTTGACATTGGTGCCGCAGGAAGCCTCTCTGGCCTTGACGAAGACTTTGAAGATGAAGATTCAGAGTACGGTGAGGATGAGGACGAAGATTCAAGATCAGAATTCGACGATGAAGATGAAGCTGACGAAGATGCAGAAGATTCCGAAGACGAAGATGATGCTGATGAATCAGATGAGGACAATGACGAAGAAGAAGACGAAGAGTAACGTCTTCTAAACTGATTTGTTATTAATACAGATGGAATATAACCGTGCCGGTGCCTGCTGATGATAACAGACGCTGGTGAGAGAAAGTCCGGGCTCCACCGGAAAGAATGCCGGGTAATAACCGGGCACAAACTGGCAGCTGCAGGTTCGCCTGCAAAGCCCAGCGCGTGACAGACAGTGCAACAGAAATATTACCGCCCGTCGCAAGACGAGTAAGGGTGAAAAGGCAGTGTAAGAGACTACCGCAGCTTTGGTAACAAAGCTGGCTTGTAAACCTCATTCGGAGCAAGATTAAGCAGCAGTTATGTTTTCCGGGCAATACTGCGGGTAAATCGCTGGAGCTGAAGGGTAATCTTCAGTGCGGATAGATGGTTATGCCTGCTTTTCTGTTTTTACAGGAAAGTGGAGGACAGAACCCGGCTTACTGTTTCATCTGTTTTTTTATAAAAGTATTGTAAAAGTGGTGGGGAATTGAAAGCTAATTACAATATTGAAAACAGCAGCTACGCAAAAAAGAAGAGCCATCTGCTGCGAAACGTATTACACGTTGCAGTTGTGGTAGTAGTAGTGTCTGCCATTGCTTTCTCCACATATTTCGGAATCAAAAAATACCAGTCCGGTAGAATTTCAATCAAAACAATAAAAGAAGCCTGGAGCGAATACGACTATCAGAAAGTTTATGAACTTTGTAAAGTTTTTCTTCAGGACAATACCTACAACAACACAGCTTTAACTTATTACAGCTATGCCTGCTTTTTCTTAGCTCAGTCTCAGACAGATACCCAGCAGGCTCAAAGCTATCTTGATGAATGCATAAATAATATTCGTGTGGCCCTTTATGAGGCAGACAAATCACTTGTTCCTCAGCTTCAGTATATGCTGGGCCGAGCATATTTTTCTAAAAACACAATTACAACCCATTATTACGCAGACCTTGCAGTAAAATATCTTCTGCTTGCAAAAGAAAACGGCTACGAAGCAGATGATATAGCTGAATATCTTGGTCTCAGCTATGCCTCTTTAGGAATGACGATGGAAAGCATTGCCGCTTTTACAGAGGCTCTTTTAGTTCGTGAATCTGATTCACTTTTACTTTCAATTGCAGAACAATATTATAAAGCACAACAATTAAATGCTTCTGAACAATATCTATTCAGAATCATAAAAAACAGCGATAATGAAGATATAGTATTAAGAAGCCAGAATCTTCTTGGAACTATCTATATAGATAAAGAAGATTATGATGCTGCCCAGCAAGAATTTGAGAAAGTTTTAATAAAAAACGAAAATTCTGCTGACGCACATTATGGAATTGGTGTAATATATGAAAAGCAGGGAAACATAGTGAAGGCCCGTTCTGAATGGCGTAAAGCCCTTAAGATTCAGGTTAATCACCCTGGTGCCCTGAAAAAAATGTCCGAAAACTAATATTATAAAAATAGAACCGGGAGGAAATAGATGGGTTTTTTTGATAGTTTTTCAACAGATATAGGTATTGATTTAGGAACCTGTAATACCTTGATTTATGTTCGCGATAAGGGAATCGTTATTGACGAACCTTCTGTAATCGCTGTTGAAAAGGGAACAAAAAGAATTGTTGCCGTAGGTGCTGAAGCTAAGCGAATGCTTGATAAAACTCCTGGAAACATTATGGCTATCCGTCCGCTCGCAGATGGTGTAATTGCTGATATTGATTCTACTGAAAAGATGATTAAATACTTCATCTCAAAAATCATTCCACGCCATCAGCTTTTCAAATCTGTAAGAATGAAGATTGGTATTCCTTCCTGCGTAACTGATGTAGAACGCCGTGCAGTTATTGAAGCTGCAATGAAGGCAGGTGCTAAGGAAGTTGAAGTAATCGAAGAAAGCCGCGCCGCAGCAATCGGTGCAGATATTCCTATCTTTGAACCAGCCGGACACATGATTTGTGATATCGGTGGTGGTACTGCAGAAATCTCTGTAATTTCTCTTGGTGGTATGGTTGTTACTCACTCAATCCGCGTTGGTGGAGACAAGTTCGACGAAGCAATCGTAAAGCACGTAAAGAGTGTTCATAACCTTATCATTGGTCAGCCTGCTGCTGAACGTCTTAAGATTCAGATTGGTAATGCAGCTCCAGAAAAGACAATTGAAAAGATGGAGCTTAAGGGAACAGACGCTATTACAGGTCTTCCACGCCGTCTTGAAATTGACAGCGTAGAAGTTCGTGAAGCTCTCAAAGAACCTGTAACAAAAATCGTTGAAGAAATTAAATCTGTACTTTCAGAAACACCTCCAGAGCTTGCATCAGATATCATTGAACGTGGTATCGTAATGACTGGTGGTGGTTCTATGCTCCGCGAGCTTCCAAAGCTTGTTTCAAAGGAAACTGGTGTACCGGTTATTCTCGTAGAAAAACCTCTTGAATGTGTTGCCCTTGGTGCTGGAAAAGCCTTTGGCCTCTTCAAGGATATGTATTCAGAAAGAACTATTTACGACAGTCTGAACGACTAATTAAAGCTTTCTCCGGGTGGGTCTTATGCGAAGAAAGCCGAATTTTTCTTTCAGAATTAAATTTGCTGAATTTCTCCTTATAATCTATCTGCTTGCAGGTGGTATTTCTCTTGGCTTCCATACAGGCGGTTTTGTAGTAAACTTTAAGCAGATAGGATTTTCTATTTTCTCTTCTCTTGATAAGGGAGTTCATTTTATTGCAAATGGAGTAGTAGATACCTTTAATGCAGTTGGTGAACTTCGCAAACTTAAAAAAGATTATAATGATCTTGTAATCAAGCTTGAAAATTATGAAGAAATGCAGCGTTCAAATGCAGACATCAGAAAAGAAAATGCCCGCTTAAAGGAACAACTTGGTTTTGCAGTTTCTCTTGATGAAAAAAATATTCCGGCCCAGATTATTGCCCGCGACCTGGACAATGCCTTTACCTATCTTACAATCAATAAGGGTAGTGTAAACGGAATCAGAAAAAACATGCCGGTTATTGCTTTCCAGAATGGAAACCAGGGCCTTGTTGGTAAAGTTGTACAGGTAGGTACTTTTACAAGTCAGATTATTCCAATCTATAACATCAATAATATTGTTTCTGCCCGTATTCAGAATACCCGAGACCTTGGACTTGTAAACGGACTTGGAAGTCAGGATCAGCCGCTTTTAATGCAGTACATCCGTAAATCTGTAGTAGATGAATTGAGCTATGGTGATATTGTAGTTACTTCAGGTGAAAACGATAATTACATGCGCGACATTGCAATTGGTACAATAACAAAAATCACAATCCTAGATTATAACTCTTCTTTGAATATTGAGCTTACACCGATAATTGATTTTGCCCGTCTTGAAAATGTTGTCGTTGTAAATCAGAAAGAACTGAATGACCGTAAGGCAGACAAGGAGTAGGGCGTATGACAAAATCAATTCTTGTAAGTACATTCATTCTTTTGTGTGCAGTTATTCTTGAATCTTCAATTCTTTCTAACATATCATTTATTTACATTGTTCCAGACTTGGTACTCATCTGTTCAATTTATTTTTCACTTTTGAATGGAAAGATTGTCGGTGAAACTACAGGCTTTATTTCAGGCCTTCTTTTGGATTTTATTACCGGCATTCCATTTGGCTTTAACTGCATCTTCAGAACAATTATTGGATACGTAGCCGGAATCTTTGCAAAGAACGTAATTATTTCCGGATTCATTCTTCCAATGCTTTGTGTTGGAATTGGAACTATTGCAAAAACTCTTATGGTCCATCTTCTGGCCCTCCTGTTCCCTAATGTCCATATTTATATAGCTGGCATTATTTCTTATGATTTCCTTTTCGAGTTTATAGAGAATGTCCTTCTGGCTCCATTTGTATTTAAGTTTTTAAGCTTCTTTAGAAAATCTCTTGTGGTAAAAACCGTAAAGGACAGTATAGACAATGATTAATTCTGAAGACAGGCTTACAAAAGGCGCAAAAATCTTCATTCTTCTCATAGTCCTGCTTCTCTTTTTTATGGTCTACATATACAAGCTCTTTTCTATGCAGATTGTACAGGGAGAACATTACCGCTCACAGTCTCAGAGACTTTCCAGTCAGATTACAGTTATCTCTGCACAGCGCGGTGAGATTTTTGACAGAAACGCTCTTCTTCCTATAGTTATTAATACAGATTCTTTTGCGGTTGAAGTTACTCCTGGTGAAATCCCTAAAGACCGCTATGATACAGTAATTCTTAAGCTTGCCCAGTATCTTGGTATAAGTAAAACAGATATTGATAAAAAGATTCCAAAGAATATGCGCCGTTCTTATTCTTCGGTTACTGTAAAATCTAATGTTCCTTTTACAGTTATTTCTAATATTGCAGAAAATAAGATAGATCTTCCTGGTGTTTCCTGGGTTTCAAAACCTATCCGTAACTATCAGCATACAGGCTCTATGTCTCACATTGTAGGTTACGTTGGTGATATCAACCAGTCAGAAATGACTGTTCTCTACAATCAGGGATATAAAGAAACAAGTATTGTCGGTAAAACCGGAATTGAAAAACAGTATGATTCACTTCTCCAGGGTAAGGAAGGTCGTGAAATGTCTACCGTTGATGTTCATGGCCGAATTATTTCCGACACTCCGATTGTTGTTCCTCCGGAAATGGGAAAGAGCCTTGTTCTCACAATTGACAGTGATATTCAAAAGCTTGTAGAAGAAGCTCTTGGGGAGCGAGTTGGTGCTTCTGTTGTATTAAAACCATCTACAGGCGAAGTACTTGCTATGGTATCATACCCATTCTATGACTCAAACATCTTCAGTTCAGATGATATGGGTACCGAATATGCTAAGCTTTTGAAAGATAATTCAAAACCACTTTTGAATCGTGCCGTTCAGGTTTCATATCCTCCGGCTTCTACATTCAAAATCATTATGTCTGCTGCAATGCTTCAGGAAAATGCATTCCCGGCAGCAAAGAAAATTGAATGTAAGGGTGTTATGGTTTATGGTGGCCGTAAATTCCATTGTCACGTTCATGAACCTGGCCACGGCTGGCTTGATATGAAAAACGCTATGGCTCAGTCATGCGACGTTTATTACTGGACTGTCGGCCGAGATCACCTTGGTATTGAAAAAATTGCTTCTTATGCCCGTGAATTTGGTTTTGGTAAAAGCTCTCAGATAGACTTGCCTAACCAGGTTGCAGGACAGGTTCCTACAGCTGAATGGAAACAGAAAAAATATCATGAACCATGGCTTGGTGGAGATACAATGTCCTGCTCAATTGGTCAGGGTTATATGGAAGCAACTCCACTGCAGCTTGCAAACATGGTTGCCATGGTTTGTAATGAAGGCGTTATTTATAAACCTCATCTTCTTAAGGAAGTTAGAGACCCTGTATCAGGTGAAGTTATTGATGAAGTAAAGCCTCAGGTACTTACAGAATCTACAATCGATAAAGATGTATGGAAGCAGATTCAGGAAGCAATGCGTTATACAGTTACAGACGGTACACCTCAGTATCCAATGCATAACAAGATTGTGCAGATTGCCTGTAAAACCGGAACTGCCGAGGTTGAACCTTACAGTAATCCAAACCGCAAGGATGAACAGAGCTGGCACTCATGGCTTGTTGCTTATGCACCTTATGATGCACCTCCGGAAGATCAGATTTGTGTTGCCACAATTGTTGAGGCATGTAATAAATGGGAATGGTGGGCTCCTTATTGTACAAACATAATCATTCAGGGAATCTTTGCAAACCAGACCTGTGAAGAAGCAACTAAAGCGCTTGGCTTCTCATATCTTACAAAAACCCGCGGTAGACAGGATTAGGAGAGGGGAGTATGAAGAATAAATTCTTTTCAATGTTCGATTATCTTCTGATTCTTGTTGTACTTACACTGGTAGCTCTTGGTGTAATGTTTATTTATTCTTCCAGCATTAACTCTGCTGGTGTCCGCGTAACAAACGAATATATCAAACAGATTATCTGGGCTTCTATAGGTTTTGTAATTATGATTGCAATTACAATCTATGATTACAGAAGAACAGAGTCTCTTTCAATTTATGGCTTTATTGGTCTTTTAATACTTCTCGTATATACCAGAATTTTCGGCCGCTATGTAAACGGTGCAAAAAGCTGGATTGGTATTGGTGAGTTTGGAATTCAGCCTTCTGAATTCGGAAAAGTATTTTACATCTTATACCTGGCCCGTATTCTGGACGATACAGCAAATGGAGATCAGCTTAAACGCTTCTTCCTTGCAACAGGTGTAATGCTTCTTCCAATGGGTCTCATCCTTATTCAGCCGGATCTTGGAACCGCATCTGTATATCTTCCAATCTACTTTATAATGTGTTTCATTGCCGGAGTTCCACTCAGATACATCGGCTATATCTTCCTATTTGGTGTATTTACAATTTTCTTTGCCGTCTTACCTGTATGGAATGCAGAAATTGCAGTCTCTCCACTTGCAGTTATTTCCATCCTTACAAATATGCGCCTTAGAATGCTTCTGATATTCGCATTCCTTATCATTACACTTTTGGGATATGTAATCAGACGTTATCTTCATGGCCCTCGCTATATTCACTGGATTATTTATTTTACTTCGATCATAGCTCTTTCTCTCGTTTTCTCTCTGGTTCTCGGAAAGGTTCTTAAAGACTATCAGATCATGCGTCTTATTATCTTTATGAATCCTAACAAGGATCCTCAGGGTGCCGGCTGGAACATCATTCAGTCCAAGGTTGCAATTGGTGCCGGCGGTGTCGTTGGTAAAGGCTATCTTATGGGAACCCAAAGCCATTACCGCTTTTTGCCTCAGCAGAGTACAGACTTTATCTTTAGTATTTTGTCAGAAGAGTTCGGCTTTTTAGGCGGCATCCTTGTATTCCTTCTTTATCTAGTAATACTATTAAAGATTCTTTATATCATCCGTAAATGCGTAAACCGCTATGGTTCATATATCTGTGCCGGAATATTCGGAATGTTTTCCTTCCATTTCTTTATCAACGTAGGAATGGTAATGGGCATAATGCCAATCACTGGTATCCCATTGCTCTTCCTGTCCTACGGTGGTTCATCACTTCTCACAGCCATGCTCTGCGTCGGCCTGGTCATGAACATTAATTACAGAAAAGCGGAATTGAAGTAGCCTAAAATACAATAACCTTTAAAAAAATGGCCTGCGAAAGCAGGCCATTTTAGATTCGAATGTTTAAGTTTTATTTAGCAGCATCAATTACTGCATAGAATGCAGGCTTTGGAGTGTAGGTCCATTTTTTATCGTCTGGCTTGGTGAAAAGGAGAGGGTACTGGTCGCAGTTTCCGAGCCACTTTTTCTGGTATTCCATGTTGAGCCAGGTGTGTTCGTCGTTTAAGCCCCAGATTGTGATGCTTTCTACACCATGCTTTGAAGGAGTTTTTCTAAGTTTAATATAAACCTGGAAGAAAGCCTTGTAAGCATCTGCAAGACTGTTGAACTGTTTTCCGTTTACACCTACCACATCTTTTTCTTTGTTGTAACTATTCCAGGTACCAATATCAAGCTCTGTAATCTGAACATCAAGGCCTTTTGCAATAAAGTCTGTTATTTCTTTTTCTACAGCTGCAGCAGAGTTTTTTACACTGTGGTGAGACTGAAGTCCCATAGCATCAAGGCGGGTAGGGAGAACAGCATCATCTTTATGTGAAAGAATCAGATCAACTACACGAAGCTGCTTTGTATGCTTGTCGCTGGTAGATGTTCCATAGATTCCGCCGTAATCGTTGTAAACAAGTTTTACATCCTTTGGAGCATACTTATTTGCATATTTGAATGCATCAACAAGGAAGTCTCCGTTTTTATAAACTGAATACCATTTAGAACCATCTGTACGGAGCCAGTTAGCACCACCATCAGGAGTTGCTTCATTGAATACGTCCCAGGCCCAGATAATATGCTTTCCGTTATTGTTTTTCTTTTCCCAGTTATCAACTCTTTCCAGAACAGTTTTAATATACCATTCAAAACGAGCTTCCATTTCTTCACGGCTTACAAGACCTTTTGCTTTATCATAATCTTTACAGAAAAATCCATCTTCTGTCTGAGAATGCCAGCCCAATGTGTGACCACGCATCTGAAGGCCATTTTTCTTACAGATAGCAAGAATATCATCAATTCGCTGAAGCCCGTTAAGCACAGGTGTTTTTATTGTAACGCCGTTCGAAGCAGTAAAAGTTCCATTAGTTTTTGGTGTGTTTCCCCACCATGCCATTACAAACTGAGGCTTAAACTCGTTTCCCATAGTTATCTGGTTAGCGTGTTTTGCAAGTCCTTTCTGAACTTCATCATAATAAAGTTCCTGTTTAGTTCCCCAGTTAGCGCCAAAGTTTCCATATTCAACTGCAAAACCTACATGTTCAAAGTATTTTTCATAGGTTTTACTAAAAGATGGAACAGATGGATCCAGCCAGTCTGCAGCAGATAAGAAACTGAAAGAAGAAAGAAGCAGTAGACTAATAATAATAGTTTTGAGTTTTTTCATGATTAATACTCCTGAAATTTATCTTAAATAAAGGATAAATTAAATTAATCAATCTATAAATAGGGGATTATTCTAAAGAGATTTCTCTTATATTTTCAAATATAAAACTGAAAAGGGAAAATTCCTTATGGTGAAAAACATATTATTACTTTTATTATTTTTATAATTTTAAGAGAGAGTCTTATAAGGAGTCTAATCATATGAAGAAAATTTATCTCTTAACATTTTTTATTTTATCAGCTTTATTATTCAGTTGTAATCATAACACATCATCTATAACTGATAATGGAAATAATACAGTAAATGATGATGATGTAAATGATGTTGAAAATGTCGCTGGTAACAGCTGGTTAAAAGCACCTTCATTAAAAGAAACCTTTGTTGATGGCGGATATTTTGACAGATTTGGCTTAGCCTGTGAATATGACGAAATTAGTAACTCTGAAATTGCAGAAGGTTTAAAATATCATGCGAATACTACAACACCTGGCAATGAGCTGAAACCACAGTTTGTTTTCTGGTATCCAAAACCATCTCAATTCACAAAATTTACTGCTTCAAATGGAAAAGAAATAGATGTTCCAGCATCAATAAATTTTTCCGCAAAGATGGATCCATATCTTTATGCAGTAAAAGCTGCTGGATTACAGATGCGAGGTCATGTACTGACATGGCATTCTCAAACCTTTGACTGGTTCTTTACAAATGATTATTCAGATGATGTTACTACAGACTCAACTGGCGCCCCAACAAACCTTGCAGACAAGGAAACAATGACTGCACGCCATGAATGGTACATAAAATCAGTTTTAGAGCATGTAGCCGCATGGGAAGCTGCTAATGGATATGGTACTGGTAATCATCTTATTTATTCCTGGGATGTTGTAAATGAAGCAGTTGCAGATGACGCTTCAAATAACGATACAAATTATCTTAGAGGTTCTACAGCAGATACAAAAAATAAAGCTCCTGCTGATGGTGGCTCAAGATGGTATCAGATATATGGAGATGAAGAATTTATTGTAAATGCTTTCCGTTTTGCAAATGCTTATGCACCAGCTGATGTAACTCTTTGCTATAATGATTATAACGAATATCTAAATTACAATGATGGTAACGGTGGTTCATGGAAAACAGAAGGTATTGTCAGACTTCTTACAGCCATAAAAAACGGTGCAGAAAAGACTGTAAATGGAGAGCCTGTAAAACCTCGTATAGATGCTATGGGTATGCAGTCTCATGTAGGTGACAGATGGCCTGGAGTTTCTGGCTATGAAGAGGCAGTAAAGAGATTCCTTAATTTAGGTATAGATGTTCAGGTTACAGAATTTGATATTGCATCCTCTGCTGCTGATGATACAACAAACTGGAAGAATTATTTTGATATGTTAATTAAATACAGTAAAAAAGGTTCTGAGAGATCAAAATATAATGGACACTATATCACAGGCATAACTTTATGGGGAATTACAGATGAGAATTCCTGGATTTCAAATGGCGGTACTCAACATCCATTAATTTTCAAAAAATCCGGAAATAATATAGTTGCAAAGAACTGTTTTTATTCAGTAATTAATACTGTAAAATAAAAGAGGGGATAAATATAGTCTCATAACGTTTCGGAAAGACGATTGTTCACATTCTTACTAGAGTAGTAACCTTGGTTATTTTTTGTGACATTCGTCATAATTCCTTAATTTCGTCTTAAACTCAAGTTGACAAATTATGTATTTATTGTATATATGAAATATATTAAGGAAAGTTATACAATGAAAAAAGTATTCAATGTTTAATGGTGTTATTATGTTTATTTAAAGGATTTGCGCTTGATTATAAGCAAGAGACATCTATAAGATACAATGGAAGTGATGATTTTCAGGTATGGTGTTGGGGATCAGTTTTTTTGCTACCGATACCAATTACATGGACAGAAAGTCACGAATTCGATTGGACTGTAAAACTTAAATCTTCAGATGAAAATAATAAAATATGTGGTTATATAAATGACCTCAACCGTACATTATATGTAAAAAAAGGTACAACCATATCCATTAGTACTTCTTTTGACGGAGTGTATGATGGGCAGATTCATTCATATGTCCATCTTAATGGGACTAATGCTGGAAGTAATTCTTTTAAAATTAATAATTCAACAAAAGTCGAATACTTATTAGAGGGGCCTAAATCAGATCATGCGGATTCTCAATTGGATGTAAATATTATACCAGATGATGATATTCCATATATTAAAATAAACAATAAGGATCTAAACACATGTTACAAAGATGAAAATACTGGTATATTTTATTTTAATAAAGATTATGGAATTATAAATTATAGTATCAAAGATAATACCTCAGGAGTTGTCGTTTGTAATAGAATTATTAGCGGAACCAGTTCGTCCAGACTTGGTGGCAGGAGCCACTGCTCGCCCTGGTTATATGGTTTGTATGTGATTTTATCGCTTACGCCTCTGCTCATATTTAAATTTTAGCAGATTTGAATTCACTTGTAAATTTAAAATAATTAGGGCTGCTTCATACTTTTGGGACAGCCTCTATGATTAACCATTGTTATTTTTTTTTGATATTTGCCAAAAAATATATTTATTCACTTGATTTTATTTCTAGTTTTTTATATGAAATTATTATGGAATGAGTTTATTTAAATATTTTAAAGGCAATAATTAAAAAAATAAAAGGATAAATGCAATGAAAAAAAGTATTACATTTCTAATGATATTATTGTGCCTATTTATGGAATTATCTGGAGAACCGAGTAGAAAAAAAAATGTAAAATATGATGGTTCTAAAAATTTAACTATAGTAAATTCAGAATTAGGTATTCTAACCTTAGGAATTCCAATACCTGAAAATCACGATTATAGTTGGAACGTTACACTTAATGCTGAAGGAGACAATATCTTTGGCTATCATAATAAATCAACACTTTATATTAAAAAAGGTGCTTCAATTTCTTCTAGCACTTCTGTTAGTGGAACGTTATCATATCATGTAACAGAAGATACAAGTAACGGTTATATATCAAATATAGGAAATACAAAAAATTTTAACTATTACTTATCTACTGCAATATCTGGGAAAAATGAAGTATTATCTGTAACAATTATACCAGATGGTGATAATCCAGAATTAAAAATTCCTACCCAAAAATCTAATACAATTAATTCAACAGATTATTATAATCAAGACATAAGTTATTCTGTAACAGACAATACTTCTGGAGTATATTTATTCAAAATCAATAATGTAAATCACCAATCAGATGGAACATTAGGTGGTGATAATACTTACAATATAGTAATTGAGGATCTTGTTGGAAACAAATTTTCACGAACAATAGTTGTAGATAAAACACCTCCTGAAATTAAAATATATAAAGATTCAGCAAAATCTTTTGAATATTCAGATACAAACTGGACAAAACAGGACTTATATATTACCTATAATGATAATTGTTCAGGAATAGCATCTATTAATGGAAAAGAATTATATAATCAAACAGGTATATATAATTTGTCTGCTACAGATAAAGCCAAAAATACCACAAATAAAACAATAAAAATAGATAAGACCCTGCCAGAGTTTGAAACCAGCCTTGAATATAAATCAGAATTTGATAAAAACCAAAATAATTACAAAAGCCAAATTGCTTTAAATATATATAATATCAGTGATGCACACAGTGGAATTGCAAAAATATGTGTACAACCTGTAAGAAACGGAAAAACAGAAGCAGAAAGTATTGTATATTCTTCTTTAGAAGGAAAAAACAATATAGATAATCAGCAATATATATATGAACTTACAGAAAGAAATATAGATAATAATATTTCTTTTATCGTAACTGTAACTGATCAGGCTGGTAATATTACACCACCTCTCGTATTAGGTGGAAATCAGGGCTATTTTATACCGGCATCAATCTTTACGGGTTATGAAGAAATAACAACAGAAAAGAACAAGATAAAAGTAAACTTCTACAAAGGAAATACTTTATCATCTTGCAAAACTGATAATTATACAAGTATAAAACTTAAGCGAAATTTTTCTCTAACTAATTCAAAAGATTCATCAAAGTATGATTCAATTATAGAGAACAGTTTTGGTAATACAAACGCTTATATGTTTAATACAAGCGTAATGGGAAAGTGGAAAGAGCTCACATCTGCGACAAGCAACCTAAATAATAATATCACAACAAACAATAAAGAAAGTTATTACACAGATACTGCAATTGAGAATTCAGGCTTTACGCATAAAAATATTTCATATGACTGTATTTATGAATATACAGATCCTGTAAATCCAGCAGGAAAAATTACAGAAACAATAAACAACAATACAAAACTTGCTCTGTCAAACAATAAAGGCCGATATAGCATCAGAGTAAAAGGCGAGGAAGATACTTATCTTGTAATAGATGATAGCGGAACAATAATCGAAGGTAGTACAGAAACATTTAAAATGCCAGATACAGGAGTTGTAGAACTTGCAATAAAGATAGAAGATCCAGACTTAGAAAAATATAAAATAGAAATTCAAGGATATGTAGAAATGATCAGTGAAAATGGTAAGTTCAAACTTCAGGAAACTGATACTAATCCAGTCGGAACTGATGGTGTAATTGCAGGCTGTGGAGAAACAATCCTTGTAAATGACAATAAGAATATGTTTATTTCCCGTAATAAAACAATGGATGGTAATTGGGTAAAACTAGGAAGATATGCTCTTCAGTACAATATTACAACAGTATTTAATATTGAGATAACAGAAGGTTTTGAAGGAAACCAAGAAGAATGGTCAAGTAAAACTGTAAAATTATATGCACACTCTCCTAGTGTACTTGGTGGAAAAGCCAGACTCATGGTCGGAGATGCAGGAAGCTATAATGCAGATGGTATAACAGCAAGACCTTGGCAGAAAATAAAAATTGAGATTTTACCAGCAGATGAAAATCAAACTATAACAGATCTTATATGGGATTTTGGAAATGGAAAAACAAGTGAAAATTATGGGGATTATAAGAAACGAAATAATGGCAAATTTGAAGATATTTATTATGAACAGTCAGAAGACCGTATGGGTGCGTTGTCAGAATATAAACTGAAAATAACATCCGGTACTGATGAAGCAGAGTTTAAAGTAAACATCATAGACACTCAGTTTGGTACCCTTTATGGAGATGAAGTATGGCGTGGTGAACATATAATCAAAAAGGAAATAATTGTACCTGGAAATTTGAAGCTTCAGATAGGAGATACTGCGCACAGTGAATATGACAGCGATATAACATGTCTTTGTGTTGGAAAGATTAATCCAGAAAATAAAGGCGGAATTACAGTAGAGCAGGGAGGAACATTAATTCTTGATGAAGGAGATGCAAAGACAATCAGGTTTGTTCAGGCAGGATTTAAGGATGACATTTACTGTGAAGCTGCAGAAGAGGATAAGAGCTGGCAAAACAGATGGAAAGGAATTGCTGTAAAAGGAAATCTGAGTGGGGACAGGCTTGATTTATGTGATGCAGACTGCGGCCTTACAGTATTCCCTGGAATAAGCATTGAACTTAGTGATTCAATAAAGATTGAAAACTGTGCTAATGGAATCCTTATGAATGGAATAAGCCTTAAAACAAAGGAAATAAAACTTAATAAGTGTTCTGGATACGGATTGAAGCTTAATTCAATACTTGAATGTGAGAAAATCTTAGTAACTAATTGTGGACGAGGTATTATCCTTACTGAAAACGGAAGTCTTACAGTAGATAATCTTGAGATAAAAGATAGTATTACAGGTATTCATCTTCTTGGCGGAAATCTTGAAATTGGAAGCGGAAGAATAAGCGGCTGTAGCGAATACGGAATAAAAACCGATAAAGATGGAAGCTACAATTATGAATCAGTCATAGTTGAAGATAATGAGCGAAATATATATATAAACGGATTAATCAGATAATTAAAAAAGGTGGAAAATATGAAAAGAAGTCTGGCATTTATAACAGGAATATTGTTTACAGGTTTAGTTTTTGCATATGACTACAGATCTGGTACAAATGGAAGAATAGATAAGGCTCCATGGCAGATAGCTGATAATGACAGTGAAACATACTGGGCACTGCAGGAAGAAGAGACAGACGGCTGGATAGAAATTTTTTCAGAAACAGCAGAAAAGAAAGATGTTGTTTATATAGAGTGTGAGATTCCGGAAAGTTCTAAAATCCAGCTTTATGAAGAAACTGGAAACGGACAGACTGCCTTAAGCGGTTGTTTTAAATACGGTCCATTTGATGGCATTGCAGAAATGATATTACCGCAAATGAGAAGGGAATCAAATATTCTTGGAATCAGATTAAGTGGTAAAAATGCCAGTGAAATTAAAATCAAGGAAATAAAATTTGATTTACGAAATGAAGAAGAAAGTGGAAAAATACTTCCTGCAAGTTATGAATTTAACCTGAAAGAGCAGATTAATATAAAACCAGAGCGCCTTTGGGATTCTAAGGTATCAGGTCCATGGTATGAACCGTTATGGTATCTTCCTTATGAAATTCAGAGCGAGAAAAAAGTAAATCGTACAGATGAAATATTCGGCAATATAATTGGTGAGCCTCGTGAAAAAGCACAGATAATCTGGAATCTTGATGGTATTTATGAAATATCATCTGTAAGAACTTATATCCAGAGAGCCTTCAGATCTATCAAAGTAGAGTATGAAGAAAATAACCGCTGGAAGACTCTTGTACAGATTGGTCCTTATAATCAAAAAGATGAAAGCTGGGTACAGGAAGATGTTTCTGGAGTAACAGCAAAACGTCTTAGAATTACATTCCCAGGTGGATGGGAGCAGGCTCGCTTTATCAGTGAACTTGAAATAAAAGGTACAAGACTTGCGGGTGCAGAAGAAGGTAAGAAAGGCTGGAAAGAGATTTACGGAATAAATGACGAAAGTGCATCTTATTTTATAGAACAGACAGATTATAAAGACCTTGAACTTGAGGTAAGCGTTTGTAAAACAGAAAAAGCTCCTGCATTATTTATAAATGATAGAAAAATCGAAGCAGATAAAGCTTCACTTTTAAATGAAAACACAATTCTGCATTATTTTATTAAAAAGGAATGCTTAAGAGCTGGTGAGCAGTTTATAAAAATTGAAAACAATAATGTTGAAAGCTGCTTAATTCGTGAAAACATCAATAGCGAAGTTAAAGAAGAAAAAATATGTGACATTGAATTATACAGACCGACTTTAAAAGATGGTGAATGGAACGGCTGTATTATAGGATGGAGTGGAAACTCTCTGGATAACGTTAAAATCAACGGATATGGATTACAGAGAAGCGACAGATTATTCTATCTTCCTTTGTCTCAAATGGATTTTTACCGTATTAAGGGAAAACTTGAAGTAATAGCAGAAAATCAGGGAAAGAAATATAAGGAAATCTTTTTTATCAAAGGTGGACAGAAACAGAAAGGCGGAACATTAAACTGCAGTGAATCTGTTGAATACGTTACAGCAAATACATTTGTAATCAGTGGAAGAGCAGAAAGAAATCATTACAGAGCATTTATCAACGGCAAAGAACTTGCAGTTGACAGAAATGGAAGATTTACAACTGAAACTGCATTAACAGGCGGTTATCAGAGAATAGAAATAGAACTCAAAGATAATACAGAAACTGTAGCATTCTGGACAAAGGAAATTTATAAGCTGACTGATACAATAAAACTTTATGTATCAGGAGCTGATAAAGGAATCATTACTCAGGAAGATGAGTATGAAATCAGGGGAAGAGTCTGGAATGCAGTTGAGCCGGAATTAAAGATAAATGGGGAGGCTGTTGTAATTACAGACGGCGAGTTCAGCTATAAATGTGTTCTTGAAGAAGGCGAAAATGTATATAAAGTTATCGTAAAAGATAGTCTTGGAAGAACCGCAGAAAAAGAAGTAGTTGTTGAAAAAGATACAACTGCACCTGAGTTTGAAATAAAGCTTCCAGAAAATGGTGTCTATTGGCCGGAGTCAGTAATAAAAATAGAAACTGAAAGTGATGAAAAGGACTTATGGTACGAAGTTGATGAATATCCAGCAGAATACTGTGCAGAAAATATTTATTCAAAAGATTATGAACTGGAAGATGATTTTTACAGCTGGACAATCTATGCATACGATAGAGCCGGTAATAAGAGCGAAGGAAAGACTGTAGAGTTCTGTATTGATACTACTATTCCAGAAGAATTTGTGATAAATGCGGATACAGAAAGTGATATTGAAAACTGGAGAAATACAAATAATGTAACTGTAAGCTTTGAAACAACAGATGCTACAAGCGGAGTAGACAGATATGAATATATTCTGGATAACGGAGAATGGGAAGTTTGTGAATCTCCTTTGAATCTTGGAGAGCTTATAGATGGAATTCATAATGTATTTGTACGTGCTATAGATAAGGCTGGAAACATAAGGCTTGAAACTCTTGGAATATATGTAGATGTAACACGCCCTGAAGATTTTACATTTACTGCAGACATCAATAAAGAAGAATGGACAAGTCAGAATTCTATAAGTCTTTATTTTGAAACAACAGATGCTACAAGTGGAATCAAAAAATATACCCTTAGTATAGATGGGGAACAGGAAATTGACTTCATTAGTGGTGATAATACACCAGTAATGAGTGATGGAAAACATATCCTTACAGTAAGTGCATATGACTGGGCAGGAAATGTAACAAGAAGCAATTCAGAATACTTTATAGATGTAACTCCTCCTCTTGCTTTCAATGCCGAGTTTGATATAGAAGGCTGGAGCAGCAATAATCGTCCTTCTGCAGAGTTTGCAACAGAAGACGAAACCTCTGGTGTAAACAGATTTGAATTAAAACTTGATGAATACAACTGGAAGATTATAGAAAGCCCGTATCAGTTTGGTGAACTTGAAGACGGAATTCATAATGTTGTTATAAGAGCTATTGATGAAGCAGGAAATATTACTGAAACAAAGGTATACAGTCTTCATATAGATACAACTCCTCCTGCAGCAGTGGATAACTGCCGTCTTATTCCAGGAAACGGAAACATGGAAGGAAGATGGTCTACAAAAGATGATGACATTATTGCATATCATATAAAGTGGCAGGAAGGAGATATTCAAAATAGCATTGTTATAGAAGGTAAAGAAGTTTGGGAAAATGATTTATTCAAGAAAATTATTTTACCAAATACTTCTTACAAAAAGACTTTACCAAATGGAACAAAGGTTAGAATGTCAGTAATTGCTGAAGATAAAGCCCATAATTATGGACCAGAACAGGAAGCTATTATAGCATTAACCGGAATTTCAATTGTTTCATTAAATGAAAATGAACCAACTGCTATAGAATACGAACATATAACAATGGCTGTTCCGCCAATGGGGGAAGAAAGCAATATCAAGGTGGTAATGATAAAGGAGATAGATGCCCCAGTTTTGCATGAAAACAGTACAAATCCTATTTTGTCACCAATTTACTCATTTACAACTCTTGTTGATGATGGAAACGGAAATTTAGTAGAGCAGGAACATGCTCATTTTGATGAAGAAGTTGTTTTCTTCTTATCTTATGATGAATCTATGGTTCCTGCTGGATTCCCAGAAAGTGATTTAGAGGTGTATTATTATGATGAAATTTGGGGAAGATGGTTCAGAGCAGAAAAATCAGTCATAGACATAGAACAAAATTTAATTATAACTGCGACAAATCATTTTACCAATTTTTCTATTCAGCCAACTCTATTGGAAGATTTAACTCCAGAAGAATTACAAAAAGCTGGTCATGCTTATGGAAATACAGAAAATAAGCAAGGAGATGTTGTCATTTCTCCAGAGAGTGGAACAATGATGACAGAAGCAACAGAATTTGTGATTCATGGAAAGAACGGTTTTGAATTTCCTATAAAGAGAATCTATGATACGCAAACCGCACGCGTTGATGGTCCAAGCATGAGAGCAAATCTTTCAATTGCATTTAACTTTAATGCATCTATAGGAAAAAACATTCTGTCTCAATTAAAAGGTGCAGGTACACAATTAGCAAAACAAGGAATAGAACAAAGTTTACAAAATTTCTTTATTAGAAATGGAGATTACAATCTTGCAATGGGAGCAGGATGGCGTCTCAATCTTCCTTATATTACAGCAGATAACAATAATGTAATGATTCGACTTCCAAATGGTTCTTATTATTCAGCAAATCAGATGCATGCTGTCCATAAGGTTAATATTGCGGGCGCATATCATATATTAGAATTAGAAAACCATAATGGAGATGATTTTTCGCTTAATGTAAAAATGCGAAAATCTATGTTAGCGAACTTTGAAAGTAGTCTTGAAATGGGAGATGGAATAAAAATATCAAAAGATATATATGATATCATTTCGGCTACATCATCTTGTCAAACAGCTCAGGGAGCTCTTGATATGATAAAATCCTTGTCTGGCTGGATTATAGATAGTGCACAATTAACTATGAAAGATGGAACACAATATCTTTTTTCAGCTCAAGGATATATTAGCGAAATAATTGATCCATCTGGAACCAATAGTATCAAATTTAATTATACCGGAAGACTGCTTAATTCAATTGTTGATCCTTATGGAAATGAAATAAGAGTTAAGTATAATTTAGGTGCTTTTTTGCGTCCGTATATTACGTCGTTTGAAACAAACAACGTTGATGGCGAAAAAATACAATGGACCTATAATTACGATGTTGCAAATAATATACAAAAACAGCTTGCATTAGGTGTATTTGGAATATTGCCGCCACTGATTTCGGTACAAGATCCGGAAAACAGAATAACAACATACGAAACTGATGATTCAGAAGAAAATATCCTTGTATCTGGGGGAGGAACTGCAAAATTAAATGTTGCACTGGCAATATTAGATATTTGGCCATTTCTTTCAGCAATAAAAGATAAGCTTGGGGTATATTCATTAACTCTTTCTGTTAGAGTAGGAATAGAATGGCCGCAGTTTATTACTCGTATTTCAGCTCCAGAAAAAGGTATTACAGAAATAAAATATAAGAATACAGATTTAACAACAATGGAAATAAAACCAGCAGATTATCTTTTTGGTTTTCTTCCTGCAGCTGTAGAAATGAGTTTTGATTTCAACCAAAAATTAGTAACGGAATCAGTAACGCAAAAAAATGATGATAAGTCTAAAACAACAAATTATGAATATAAATTTGATATAGTAGGAAGACATCAATATGACATGTTTGATATTATAAATGGAGTTAATTCTCAGTATCTTGTTACACGTTGTATAATTAAAGACGAAAATTTAATAACAACTAATAATTATACTATTGAAAAGACCGGTTTATTTTATAGATATTTATTTGTTGATGATAATATTCAAGATGTATTATTAAGTGTAACATTAATGGTGGAAGACTTCAATTTTGCGAGAACGTATTTTACACGTCTTGAAAATTCTATTGTAAATAAAGTTGATGAAGGAAGATATGAAACAAAAACTTATTCCTGGAATAATGATCATTCAAGATTATTAAACGAAAAATGTGAACGTGAAGAGACAAGTTCTGAAATATCATATGAATACGATGACTGGGGAAACATTACAAGCCAGATTGAAAAGATCAGTCATAAAGAAGGGGCTGTAAAACCAAGAATCAAGACTACTTTGAGTGAATATTATGGAACTGGAAGCGGAAAAATAACAGGCTTTCCGTATACAGGAGTTCCTGCAACTGCTTTAAACAGAGTAAAGAACCTTGTTGTAGCCCAGAGCGTAAACGACGGATATCTTACAGTTTACAATGCAAATGCCTATGACTCATGTGGAAGAAACATCTGGAGCGGCATCTATAACAAAGACCACTGGGCAGCAACAACAACCGATTATGCCGGCGGAGAAATAAGTAAAACTGTAAATCCACGTGGTCAGGTAGTAAACTATTCTTATGAAAATAATAATGGCCAGATAAAAACTACAGCAGTTTATGAAGGAAAGAATATTACTACAGAGTCTGCAAAGAGTATTTATACTTCAAGCAAATTGTGGGAAAAAGATGGAAACGGAAACCTCACAAAGTATTCATACGATAAACTGGGGCGTGTTACAAAGATAGAGTATCCCGGAACAAAGAATGCCTCTGGTGAAATAAAGGAAAAATCGGAATCTGTCAGCTACGATGATGTAGCAAGAACCGTTACGGTAAGTCATGAAGACGGTAGGGTTCATGAAAAGTATTATTATGACTCTCTGCATAACCTTATTAAACAGGAACTGTATGACTATTCATCTGGAACAGCGGTAGTTTCTGAGATAAGTCTTAAATATGACAAATTCAATAATGTCATCAAAATGACAGACGCAAACGGAAACGTAACTTCATACGAATATGATAAATTGAACCGTCTTGTAAAGCAGACAAATCCGGATGGAACAACAAAAACAACCGTTTATTATGACAATTTCTCTGAACGGATAGTTACCGATGAAAATGGAAATATTACTTCAGAAAAACTTTCATACGATGGACTTGTTGAAAATCAGGTAAAGCAGAATACAAGCGGCGTGCAGACTATAAATTATGTCTATGATGGGGCTGGCCGTGTTGTTGAAACAACAGACCAGCTGGGACAGGTTACTAAGACATCATATTCTATTTTCGGTGAAGCAGAGAAAGTAACAAAGCCTTCTGTTGAAGTTTATGAAAACAAAACAGATAAAACTGTTACCCCTGTAGAAACTGTTGAATACAACGATATGGGACTCGCGACTGTAAAGAAGAGTGGTTATGAAGGAAACTTCCATGTTGAAGAAACTGTATATGATAGTCTAGGCCGTGCAGAAGCTGTAAAAAGCTATGGGCTGAAAGGCGGTCAGGTGATAGGCGAAGTTAGAACTGTTTCATATACCTATTACGCAAACGGAAACGTTCGGACAGAAAAAGATGCTGACGGAAACGTAAAATCTTATACATATACTTCGCGTAACCAGAAGGAAAGTGAAACTGACCCGATGGGTGGTGTTATTACTTTTGTCTACGACCGAAACGACAAGGTTATAAAACAGACAGATGCCATGGGCTTTGCTGCAGAGTATAAGTATGATGATTTGGGAAGACTTATTCAGGCTGTCCTGCCGGAAGTTTCTGAAGGCAAAGATAAACGAATAGTCACAATTACCTATGATAAAAACGGCAACGCCCGTAGCATGAGCGAGCCTGGCGGTAAGCTTACTGAATGGACATACGACAGTCGTAACCGCAAACTCACAGAAAAAATAAGCGGAGACAACTGTCAGAGTATTGAAAGAAGCTGGGAATACGACAATGTTGGAAATATTAAGACTCTTACAGAATCAGGCTGTGTAACTTCTTATACTTATGACTGTCTGAACAATCTTTTGGAAACGGATTTCCCTGACGGACAGAAAGAAATAAATTATTATGACAAACTGAACCGTGTTGTAAAAACTGCAAATGCAAGTGGAGCTTATAAGACTTTTGAGTATAATTCACTCAACCTCATAACCCGTCAGAAAGATGAGGACGATAAATACATAGACTTCAGATATGACGTGTGGGGTAACCAGACCTGGAGAAACGAGAAAAACAGCGAAGGTAGCGGAGACCAAATCTGGGCCATCACTTATA